>WBZQ01000058.1_pt1 | contig 120339 bp, 106 predicted proteins | sample 5204251 | NCBI WGS metagenome assembly WBZQ01 (sample SAMN12412402, study PRJNA552823) | activated sludge metagenome | isolation source: activated sludge from nitrification reactor of wastewater treatment plant... | place: USA: Virginia | collected 2017-09 | reverse complement strand
GTCGACCGCGACCATCCGCTCGATGTACGCGCGCGCGCAGCGCTTGCCACCCGAACGCCGTCCGACCGCTTCGCTGCAGGCGGTACTCGCGAGCGTGCAACAGGCACGCAAGCATGGGTATGCCTATGCGGTCGGCGCGCTGCACATGGACGTGGCGGCGCTCGGCGCGGCGATTCCCGTCGATACCGGCCCGCGCGCGCTGTATGTCGCGGTCGGCGGCCTGAAGGATCGATTCGCGGCGCGCCGCGCGGAAATCGGGGCGCGCCTGCTCCGCTTCCTCGACGAGGTGCGTTCGCCATGAGCGCCGGGAGCCTCGCGCCCGAGCTCGCCTCGCAGGACATCTTCTCGAAAGGTGCGCTCGTCGAAGCGGTGCTGCGCCCGGCGTCGACGGACGAAGTCGTCGCGGCCGTGCGCGATTGCGCCGCGCGTCGGGTGGCGGTCCTGCCTCGCGGCGGCGGCATGTCGTATACCCGCGGCTATCTTGCCGCGAGCGCGCCCGCGGTTGCGCTCGATCTTGCCGCGCTCGACGGCATCGAAGCCATCCACGAAGCGGATCTCAGCGTCGTCGTGCAGGCCGGCTGCACCTGGCAGGCGCTGCACGAGCGCCTCGCGCCGCTCGGCCTGCGTACGCCTTTCGGCGGTACGCTCTCCGGCCGCTGCGCCACGGTCGGCGGCACGGTTTCGCAGAACGGCGCCTTCTGGGGTACGGCCGCGCACGGCGTGTCGGCCGAGTCGGTGCTCGGCCTCGAGATCGTCACCGGCGCGGGCGAGGTGATCCGCACCGGCGCGCTCGCCCGCGAGGGAGCACCTGCCTTCTTCCGCCACTACGGGCCCGACCTCACGGGGCTCTTCACGGGCGACTGCGGCGCATTCGGCGTGAAAACCCGCGTCGCACTGCGCCTCGAGCGCGCGCCGGCGTCGGCGCGCGAGTTGTCGTTCAATCTCGGCGGCTATCGCGAGCTGCTCGCCGCGCTGGCGGCGATCCAGCGGGCGCGAGCCGCGACCACCGTGTTCGGCTTCGATCCGTTCCTCGTCAACCTGCGGACGCGTCGCGAGAGCCTCGCGCAGGATTTTCGCGCGATGCTCGGCGTGGTCCGCGGCGCCCGCTCGCTGGCGGCGGGCCTGCGCAGCGCCACGTCGATGGCGGTCGCGGGCCGCGCTTTCCTCGACGAGGCCGCCTTCACGCTGCACGCGATCGTCGAGGCGGACAGCGAGGCCGCCGCCGATGCCGGCGCCGCCGCCGTGCGCGGCATGGCCGCGCGCGAGGCCGCGCGCGAGATCGAGCCGACGATCCCGAAGGTGATGCGCGCCGCGCCTTTCCCCGCGCTGAACGGCATCCTCGGGCCGAACGGCGAGCGCTGGGTGCCCGTGCACTGCGTCGTGCCGTCGTCGCGCGCCGTGCCCGCCATGGATGCCATTCTCGACGTGCTGCTCGAGCACGAGGTCGACATGGCGAAGCACGGCATCACGACCGGCACGCTCTTCTCGACCGCGGGCGGCGGCAGCGCGCTCATCGAACCGATGTTCCTGTGGCCCGACACGCTCGAGGCCCTGCATCGCGCAACGGTGGAGCCGAAGGTCCTCGCCCGCGCGCGGCCCGCCCCCGATGCACCGGCCGCCCGCGAAGTGGTCGCGTCGCTGCGCACGGCGATCGTCGAGCGCACGGGCGCCCTCGGCGCGGCGCACCTGCAGATCGGCCGCACCTATCCTTACGCGCGGCACCTCACGCCGGCGACGCGTGCGCTCGCCGTGCAGCTGCGCGACGCACTCGATCCGCACGGCATCATGAACCCGGGAGTCCTCGGACTATGAAGCGCATCGCGATACTCGGCAGCAGCGCGCCCTGCGCGGCCGGCGTGCCCCCGCATCTCGTCGCGATGGCGCCGGCCGGCATCGAACTCGTGCCCTGGCCGCTGCCGCTCAGTGGCTTTCCCCATACGCCGTACGATCGCGTGCTCGTCGAGACGGGCCACGCGGCCGCCGCGCAGGAAGCCGTCGCGGGCGGCGTCGATGCACTCTATGTCGATACCTTCGGCGACTATGCGGTCGCCGCGATGCGCTCGCTCGGCGACGTGCCGGTGATCGGCGCCGGTGAGGCGACGCTGCACGCCGCCACGCTCGTCGCCCGCCGCTACTCGATCGTGACGGTGTGGCCACGCTCGATGCGCTTCCTCTACGAGGACCGCCTCGCGGCCACGGGTCTCGGCGAGCGCTGCGCCTCGATACGCCACCTCGAGGAGGAGCCGGGCGTGATGGGCCGGCTCGAGCGTGCCGACGCCGATCTTGCCGCGCGCATCGTGGCAGCTTGTCGCGATGCGATCGCGCAGGACGGCGCGGAGGCGATCGCGCTCGGCTGCAGCTGCATGGCCCCGGTGCACGCCGCGGTGGCCGCAGCCGTCGCCGCGCCGGTGCTGTGCTGCTCCCGTACCGGATTCGCGATGGCGGTTGCCGCCACGCTCGGGGCCTGGGCGTCGAGCCCGATCGCCTATCCGCGCGTCACGGCGGAGCGGGCCGTGCGCCTCGTCGCGCTCACGCGCGGTGCGGCCCTTGCGGGCGGGGAGGACGCCTGCCCCGTGTGCCCGGTCACGCCGGCGGCCTGAACGTGCAGGCGGGTGTCGTCAAGTCGGCGGCGCGCACGCTCGAAGTCATCGAGACCTTCGCGCACGAGCAGCGGCCGCTGCATGCGCGCGAAATCCAGCTCGCGCTCGGCATCCCTGCCTCGAGCACGATCGCGCTCGTGAAGAGCCTGATGCGGCTCGGCTACCTGCGCTTCGACCGGCGCGCGAAACTCTACGTGCCGACGCTGCGCGTCGCGATGCTGGGCGACTGGCTGCGCCGCGACGCGCTCGCGAGCGAGAGCGTGCTCGCCGCGATGCGTGCGGTCGGTGCGGCGACCGGCGAGACCACGTTCCTGTCGACCCCGAACGACGTGCACATGCAGGTCACGCACATCATTGCAGGCCGCCAGCCGATCGCGCTGTCGGTGAAGCCCGGAATGCTCGTCTCGATGACCGAATCCGCGGTCGGGCTCGCGTTCCTCGCAAGCCGCCCGGACGAGGAAATCAGGGCGCTTTGTCGCCGCCTCGGTCGCGAGGGGCACCATGCGGGCCCGGTCGACCTCGGCGCCGTCATGGCGCGCGTGTCGGAAACGAGGCGCCGGCGATACGCGGCGGTCTACGGGTTGCTGCCGGGCGTCGGCTCGGTGGCGGCCGTGCTGCCCGCGCCGCTCGACACGGCCCAGGCCGTGCTGTGCATCGGCGGGCCGGAGGCGCGCGTGCGCGCATGCGAGCGCGATTACGCGCGCGACGTGCTTGCGGCGATCCGCCGGTATCGCGCACGCGTCCGCGTGTCGTCCTAGGCCGCCTGCGAAATCTGCCAGGCAGGGAGCGAGACGGCACTGCGTCCCGCCGCGCGCCCCGAGATCATCGCCTCGGTAAGGTACGAGCCGTTCTGGTAGAGGTGCGAAATCATCGAGCCGAGCTCGCCCGCCTCGTGCAGCCGCGGAATTGCCTGGCCGCGCGGGTCGAGCACCTGCGAGCGGATGTTGCGCTTCGCGCCGCCGCTCGTGCAGACGACCGCGAGATCGATCTTGACCGCGTAATAGGGCGGCGCCGCGAGCGGCTGCAGCGTGTGCGCGGGCCGCCCGAAATCCTCGTCCGCGCCGCGTTCGCAAGACGCGTTGAAGCGCCCGACCGCCGCGGCGACGCGCGCCGGATCGCGGCCGATCTTCGCGGCGAGCTCCTCGATCGAATCGGCCTTCACCACCCAGCCCTTGTCGATCTCGACGCCGTTGTCATCGCTCCACTCGTAGCCCTCGACGACCGTGTTCCAGGTCATCGCGTGCGTGACGAGGCAGTTGTGCTGCCGCACGCTCTCGTCGAACAGCATGTGCACGGGGCCCACGCGCCAGTGCGGGGTGTCGACCCAGTGCCCGTGGTGCCGTTCCTTGTAGTGCGTGTAATAGAGCTCGGCGCCTTCGTTGTAGAAGCGGCGGTCGTCCGCGCCGATCTCGATCCAGCTGAAGGTCTGCCAGAAATGACGGCGCATGAAGATCGTCGGCCAGTCGGGCACCTTGATGCCGGGCCAGATGCCGCCGGACTGGCCGAAGTTGCGCATGTGCCAGAGCTCCGCGCCGGCCTTCTGCAGGATGCGCACGCCGTCGCCGGTGTTGGCCGGCGTGCCGAGCGGGTAGGCTTCCGCGAGCCCGAAGTAGTTGCGCTGCATCTCCATGTCGCCTTCATAGCCGCCGACCGCGACGATCACGCCGCGCCGCGCGCGGATGGCGCGCCGCAGACCCTGGTGCTCGACGATCGCGCCGAGCACCTCGAGCGTGTCGGGGTCCTGCACCAGGTCGACGAGCGGCGACTCGAACGCGTGGCGGATGCGACGGCGCCGCTCGACGCAGCTGCGCATCGTGATCCACACACCGCTCGGGATGGGTTTAACGAAGGCGTTGTACGCCACCGCGTCCTCGGCGCCGAACTCGGGGAACTCGTACACCGCCTCGCCGGAGCTCCAGCCGCTGCCCTTCACGAGCTGCGTGTTGCCGGCCTCGGCGATGCGCGCCTCGACATAGGCCTCGAGCCCGGCCATCTGCCGCGCCCACTCGCGCAGCATGTCGTCGGGCGGCGGGTTCGTCGAGCTCATCGCCTTCTGGTACGCATAGAGCGCATCGGCGTTGTGCGAGATGAGCAGTGACTGCCCCGACACGCGGCCGTTGCCGCCGGCGCGGGCCTCCGGCATCTTCTCGACGATCAGGATGTCCGCGCCCGGATCGGCGTCGTGTGCCTCGATCGCGGCGGCGCATCCTGCGACGCCGTAACCGGCGATCAGCACGTCCGTCTCGTCGTCCCAGTGTTTGATCGATTGCAGGCTGGCCATGCGACCTATCCCGCCAGAGTGGGCGGCCGCCTGTCAAATTCATGTCCATGAATTTGCGCGACACGCGCGGCGCCTGTAGAACCAGGGTCATGACGCGTTCCCGCTATGGTTGGTACGTCGTGGCGGTCCTGCTCGTCGCCTACACGCTGTCGTTCGTCGACCGTACGATCCTCACGCTGCTGGTCGAGCCGATCAAGCGCGACCTCGGGCTCTCCGATACGCAGGTGAGCCTGCTGCACGGCCTCGCGTTCGCGATCTTCTACACCGCGCTCGGCATTCCGATCGCGCGGCTCGCCGACCGCGCTTCCCGGCGGAACATCGTCGCCGCCGGTATCGCGGTCTGGAGCCTCATGACGGCGGTGTGCGGCCTCGCGAAGGATTTCGGGCAGCTGTTCCTCGCCCGCGTCGGCGTCGGCGTGGGCGAAGCCGCGCTGTCGCCCGCGGCGTACTCGATGATCGCGGACTCGTTTCCCGAGGAGCGCCTCGGCCGCGCGCTCGGCGTGTACTCGTCGGCGATCTACGCCGGCGCGGGGATCGCGCTGCTGGCAGGCGGTGCGGTCGCCGGCGCGGTGGCGGCGCTGCCGCCCGTGCACCTGCCGCTGCTCGGCCCGCTCTATGCGTGGCAGCTCGTGTTCTTCATCGTGGGGCTGCCGGGCCTTGCCGTCGCGGCGTGGGCCGCGACGCTGCGCGAACCGCCGCGCCAGCGGCCGGTGGCCCGGGAGGCCGGCAGCCGCGCGCTGGTGGCGCATCTCGGGCGCCACGCCGCCGCGTATGCGACCCACATCGGCGGCTTCACGCTCCTCGCGATCGTGTTCAACGCCTACGTCGCCTGGATGCCGAGCTACCTCATCCGCACGTTTGGATGGAGCATCCGCGACGTCGCGTATGCCCTCGGTCTCTGCATGCTGCTTTTCGGCACGAGCGGCATCATTGCGGGCGGCCTGCTGGCCGACTGGTGGCGCCGCCGCGGGGCGCTCGACGCGACCATGCGCGTCGGCATCGTGAGCGGCCTCGGACTCGCGCCGTTCACCTTGTGCGCGACGACGCTCGCAACGCCCTGGCTCGCGGTCGCGCTCTTCGCGCCGCTGATGTTCTTCTCGGCGTTCGCGTTCGGCGCGGCCGTCACGGGCCTGCAGATCGTGACGCCGCCGCACCTGCGCGCACAGGTCTCCGCGGTGTTCCTCTTCGCCGTGAATCTCGTCGGCATCGGAGCGGGGCCCACGCTGGTCGCGCTGCTGACCGATCGCGTGTTCGCCGACCCGCTGCGCGTGGGCGCGTCGCTTGCGTGGATCGGCACGGTGAGTGCCGTCGCCGGCGCCGCGCTGCTCGCAAGCGGCCTCGGGGCATTTCGCGCAGCGCGCGGCCGCTAGGCAGCCGGTACCTCGGGCTCGTGGTTCCGCAACTAGCCTATCGTCGCGATGAACTTCCCGAGAGCCGCCGCGATGATGTCGGCCTGCACGCCGAGGCGTTCCGCAGGCCCGCCGACACTCACGATCAGGGGCCGCGGGCCGATCTCGCCTGGCAGCGGCGCCGATATCGCGGCGACGTCGGGGACGACGAAACCGTCGACGAAGGCGTAACCGTCGCGCCGTGCGCGCCGTACGGTCCGGAGCACTTCGACGATCGACACGGCCGGGCGTCGGCCGCGGGCGTCGTGCTGGCTGCGCCGGTACATCGAGCGGATCGTCGAGTCGGGCAGCGTCGTCAGGTAGGCGGTGCCGATCGCCGAACCCCAGAGCGGTATGCGCTGGCCTTCCTTGACGACGAGGTGGATGCCGGACGTCGGGCCGCGGGCGTGCAGGATCTCCACCTCGAGGTCGTTCGCGCAGGAAATCGTCACGGTCTCGCCCGTGCTGACGCACAGTAGCTCGAGCGCCCGCAGTACGCGGTCGTCGAGCAGCAATTCGCTCAGCAGCCAGCCCGTCAGGCGCGCGAGGCGCGCGCCGGGAAAGTAGGTGGCGCGGCGCCGGTCGATGCTGAGCCAGCCGAGCTGCACCAGGGCCTTCAGCAGCGTGCCGGTGCTCGAGCGCGGAATGTCGAGGCTCTCGCCGATCTCCGTGCTCGACAGCGGCCGGCGCTCGCGCTCGAAGAGCTCGAACAGGGCCGCGATGCGGGCGACGGAGCGGGAGGCATCGGACATCAATAAAATCCGAATATAGAGACGTTCATATCATATATCAGGATTTGTTGACATTCCAATCGTCCGCGACGATTCTTCGACCGGGTTACAAATTTTCCGGGGATACTCATGACGCGTCGTGAATTGAGTCGGTCCGTTCGTGCCGTGCTTCTGGGCGTGCCGCTCGCGCTCCCGGTGCTGCCTGCGATGGCGCAGCAGGGTGCCGCTGCCGAGGCCGGAGCGCTGGATGAGGTGATGGTCACCGCGCAGCGGCGCGAGCAGGGCATCCAGAAGGTGCCGGTCGCAGTGACCGCCATCGATCCCGCGACGATCGAGCGCCGCCAGGTGACGGACTCGAAGTCCATCGTCTTCAACGTGCCGAACCTGACCGGCAACAGCAACGTCGGCCAGTCTTCCGCCAACTCGTTCTTCATGCGCGGCATCGGTACGACCGAGAATCTCGCGACCGCCGACACGAGCGTGGGTCTCTATCTCGACGACGTGTACATCGCGCGCCAGGGCGCCAACAATTTCAATCTCGCGGACGTCGAGCGCATCGAAGTGCTGCGCGGACCGCAGGGCACGCTGTACGGCCGCAACACCAACGGCGGCGCGATCAAGATCGTGACGAAGAAGCCGACGGCCGACAGCGAACTCGCCGTGCGCGGCTCCTACGGCAACTACGACCGCTGGGACCTCAAGCTCTCCGGCAACACCGCGCTCACCGACACGCTCTATGCGCGCGCGAATTTCCTGACCCAGCAGGGTGAGGGCTACATCCGCAACACCACGCTCGGCAAGGACGTGAACGACATGGACTACTGGGGCGGACGCATCGCCCTGCGGCAGATCGCCTCGGACGCCGTCGAGATCAATTTCGCGCTCGACTACAGCGAAGACAAGACGAACGGCAACTACTCGTCCGACATCGCCGGCGTGCTGCGGCCCTCGACCGGCGACATCCGCACGGTCGTGAGCGGCGTCGACGCGTTCGGCGACGCGATCACCTGGGGCGGCTCGCTGCACGTCGACTGGAAGATGAACGACGCGCTCTCGTTCCGCTCGATTTCGGGCTATCGCAACACCGACCAGGACCTCAACATCGACCTCTCGGACCAGCCGGTCCCGCTCTACAACCTGCTGCAACACCAGAAATCGGACCAGTTCAGCCAGGAATTCCAGCTGAACGGCGACCTGACGGACCGACTGAACTTCGTCGCGGGCGTCTACTACTTCGACGAGTCGTCCGACGTCACGATTTCCGACCGCGTGCGTGCCACGCCCGCGGCGGCGCAGAACCAGTGGAACAAGGCGTACACGGTCGACGTCGAGAGCTACGCCGCCTTCGGCCAGCTCGAGTACGCGCTCGGTCCGGTCACGCTGGTCGGCGCGGCACGCTACACCTGGGAGGACCGCAGCTTCGACGTCGTGCAGACGAGCACGCTGCCCGGCCCGCTGTTCAATTACACGACCGCTTCCCTGGTCGCGCTCGGCGCGGCGGGGCAGGCGATCGACGTCGACCGCGAGTTCAGCAAGTTCACGCCGAAGCTCGGCGTGAACTGGCAGGTGACCGACGATCTCTTCACCTATGTCTCGTACACGAAGGGCTTCCGCTCGGGCGGCTGGACGGGGCGTGCGCTGCGCGCCGACCAGCTCGTCAACGTGGACCCCGAGAACGTCGAGTCGTGGGAGCTCGGTGCGAAGGCGACGCTGCTCAACGGGCGCGTCCGCTGGAATACCTCGCTCTTCACGATGGATTACACCGATCTCTTCAACACGCTCACCGTGGCGGGCGTGTACACGGTCGCGACCGCCGATGCGAAGATCGACGGTGCCGAAACGGAGATCACGCTGCGCGCGACGCCGTGGCTCGATCTGTTCGCGAACGTCGGCTATCTCGACACGAAGTACGAGGGACAGAAGCCGGTGAACCTCGCCGACGAGCTGCAGCGCGCGCCGCAGCTGCAGGTGAAGGCGGGCCTCTCGGTCGACTATCCGGTCGCGAACGGCTCGCTGCTCGTCAACGCCGACGCGTTCTATACCGACAAGTACCTGGTGACGCCGGCCAACCTCGCGATCACGGCGCCGCTGCTGCCGCCCGGTGTCGACACGACCGGTGACTTCACGATCGTGAACGCCTCGGTCGGCTATCGCTGGAACGAGGGCAAGTACGAGGTCCTCGCCTCGTGCACCAACTGCTTCGACGAGAGCTACTTCGAGGGCGGCACCTACATCGGCTCGTACGCCGCCGTGTGGACCGGCGCGCCGCGCTTCTACAAGCTCGGATTCGGAGTGAAGTTCTGAGGCCGGCGGGGCGCTGAGCGGCGGCGGGACCGTGCTCGCTCCGCGCTACGCGACACGCCACCCGGTCGAGCGCGGCCTGGTCCGCGTGGGAGACGGGTATGTCCACTATCGCCGGGCCGGTCGCGGCCCGGCGATAGTGGCGCTGCACGCCTCGCCTCGCTCGTCGGCGTCGCTGCTGCCGCTGCTGGATGCGCTCGCCGATCGTCACACGGTGATCGCGCTCGATACGCCGGGCTACGGCCACTCGGACCCGCTCGCGCCGCCCGCTCCGGTGATGGGCGATTTCACGCGCGCACTCGGCGCCGCGGTCGACGGTCTCGGCCTCGCGCGCTTCGCGCTCTACGGGACCCACACGGGCGCGGCGATTGCCGCGGCCTTCGCCCTCGAGGCGCCGGGGCGGGTGCAGTCGCTCGTGCTCGACGGTCTGGCGGCCTTCACGCCGCGCGAACGCGAGGATTTCCTGACGCGCTACCTCGTGCCTTTCGCGCCGCGGTGGGATGGCACGCATCTCGCCGTGCTCTGGTCGCGCGTCAGCGACCACTACCGCTGGTTTCCGTGGCACGAGCGCACGCGGGCCACGCGGCTCGCGATCCCGATGCCGCCGCCGGGCGTCTTCCACGGCACGCTCGAGGATTTCCTGCTCGCGGGCGACGCCTATCGGCTCGGCTATGCCTGCGCCGCGACGTTCGACGCCGCGGCCGCAGTCGCCGCGCTGCGCGTCCCGACGCTGCTGCTCGCGCGCGAGCACGACCTGATCGTCTCGCATCTCGATCGCGTGGCCGCGACGCGGGAGGTGCGGATCGCGCGACCGGGCCCCGCGTTCGAGGCGTGGGTGCAAGAGATTCGCGCGCATTTCGCGGCAGGTACCCGCGATGTTCCGGCCTGGGATCCGGGCGGCGTGCACCGCGAGCGCGAGGCCGACGCAGGCCGCAGCCTGCTGCCCTGGGGCGAGGGCTACCTGCACGCACGCAGTGCGGGCGCGGGCGAGGCCGCCGCGATCGTGGTGCCCGACCTGCCGGGCTCCGGCGCCGCGGCGCTACGCATCGCGTTGCCGAAGGCCGCATCGGGGTGCCGGGCCTGGGCGATCGACCTGCCGGGCTGTGGCGCCTCGGACCCGGCGCGAGACGACGCGCAGCCGGTTGAAACCGCGCGCGACGCGGTGAGCCAGGCGCGGCAGACGCTCGACCTCGGTCGGGCGACCGTCATCGGCGTGGGCCTCGGCGCGGCGGTCGCGGCGTTGCACGAGGAGGCGAGTGCGATCGAGGTGCCTGCCTGGATGACGGGCCGATGCGCGGCGCCGGCGAGTGCGGCCCCGCCCATCGCCGAGCCCGACGCGGACGGTGGCAATTTCCTCGGCAGCTGGTTTCGGCTGCGCGAGGCAGTATTCGACCAAGACCCGGCCGCCGAGGCGCCGGACGCGGAAGTCCTGCAGCAGCGCCATACGGCGCTTTGGACTTCGCCCCGCTGCGGGATGCTCGCGCGGGCGCTGCAGGCACGGGTGGCGGCGGACGCCGCGCTTCGTGCGAGGATCCGCACGCTGGAAGGAGAAGCGACTTGAGCGGCCACATCGACATCGTCTGCAATCTCTACGATCCGACGGCCGTGCGCCGCGGGGAATCCGGCCTCGACGAGGCGTTCAAGCGCCAGGTGCGCATGGACAAGCGGCTGTGGGGTGGCATACCCGTGAGCCAGTACCTGCGCAAGATGGATCGCGCGGGCATCGAGCGCTCGCTGCTGATCGCCGTGCGCGCGGGCGATCTGCGCGTGCGCGGCTCGTTCGAGCTGCCGTATGAGCGGGTCGCGAAGGTCTGCGCGAAGTACCCCGATCGGTTCTCGGGGCTCGCCGGTGTCGACCCGTTCCGCGGCATGCAGGGCCTGCGCGACCTCGAGCACGCGGTGAAGTCGCTCGGTTTCGTCGGTGCGCACCTCTATCCGCACTGGTTCGAGCTCGCGCCCGATCACGCGAAGTACTACCCGTACTACGCCAAGTGCGCCGAACTCGACATCCCGATCATGATGCAGATCGGGCACAACCTCGTGTATTCGCAGAGCCGCCGCCTGCCGTCGGTGGGCCGCCCCATCACGCTCGATCGGGTCGCAATCGATTTCCCCGAACTCGCGCTGATCGGCATCCACATCGGCGTGCCGTGGACCGACGAGGCCATTTCGATGGCATGGAAGCACAGCAACATCTACCTCGCGGGCGACGCCTACGCGCCGAAGCACTGGCCGAAGGCCTTCGTGCACTACGCCAATACCTACGGCAGCCACAAGGTGCTGTTCGGCACCGACTGGCCGGTGATCGATCCGGAACGCGCCGTGGAGGAGATCGCGGCACTCGGGATGCGCCCGGCATCGCATCGCGCGATGATGCGCGACAATGCGCTCGCGGTGTTCAGGAAGATCCCCCGTCCGCGCCGCGGCCGCGCCTGAGGCGGCCGTAGATATCCTTAAGGTGCCGTTCAGCCGCGGCCGGTAGAATCCGGGCTGAATTACATTTCCGGGGAATACCGATGCTGCGCCAGCTGCTGTCCGCCATGACCCTGACTTTCGTCCTTGCATCCCAGGCCTTCGCGTCGGGCCCGGCCCCCTCCGAGGCCCAGCTGAAGCGCGGCAAGCTCCTGTTTACGCAGTGCCAGGCCTGCCACCAGGTCAAGGCCGGCGCGCCCGCCATGATGGGCCCGAACCTCGCCGGGGTGATGGGTCGCAAGGCCGCCAGCGCGCCCGGCTTCAATTATTCGCCCGCGCTCAAGAAATCGAATGTCACCTGGGACGCCGCGACGCTCGACAAGTGGCTGCACCGTCCCTCTGAACTCGTGCCGGGCAACACCATGGCGTTTGCGGGCATCGCCAGGCCCGAGGATCGTGCGGCCCTGATCGCATGGCTCGCGGCCGAGACGGCTGCGCCCAAGCAGGCGGCAGCGCGCAAGTAGTCCAACTGGCGCCTCAGGCGAGCCAGCGGGCGATCGCCACCAGTCCGGCGATCGCGATCGCCAGCGTCACGAAGGCGAACAGCAGGATCGAAAGCGGCACGACCCCGAGCATCAGGCGGGTACGCCGCACCGTCCGCTCGGGGTCCTCCCGCCAGCGATCGAGCAGCGCGAGATTGCGCAGGTGGGGCTTGAAGGCGAAGTCGAACAGGTCGCCGGCGAGCGGGACGGCGCCGATCGCGGCATCGAGGCCGACATTCGCAAGCATCCGCGCCTGCAGCGCAAGCGGCGCCCCCATGCGACGGGCGACCAGCACCCCATAGGTGCCGAACACGGCGCCGACGAAATCGCCGACACCGGGCACGAGGCCGATCAGTGCATCAATGCCGAAACGAAAGCGCGTACCCGGCAGCGCAAAGGCGCTGTCGAGGAGCCTGCTGAGGCGCGCGTACTGCGCGAGGTGCGCATCGTTGCCCTGCGCGGCCGGGCTCGTCACGGGCCGGCCTGAAGCAGTCCCGCGATGGCCTTGCGCAGCTGGACATCGAATCCGGCCGGATCCTCCATCATCAGGAAGTGCCCGCGGCCCGGCATCACCACCGCATTGAAGGTCGGCGCGACTCGCCGGATCCGCTCGAGATCGACCGGTCCGTAGAGATCGGTCTCGATGTCGACGATCGGCACATGGAGGGCCGCGAGTGTCGGCGCGTAGTCGTAGTCGAACAGGGCGCGCAGCGAGGGAATGGCGATTTCGGGGGGCGCGAGCGCCATGTCGTCGGCCACCCGGCGGGCGAGCGCGGGATCGGCGTCCTTCGCGAACAACTGAGTCGTCACGAACTCGCGCGTCGCGCCGATGTAGTCGGCGTGCAGGCGCGCGATCAGGGAGTCCGCGAACTTGCGGCTGGCCGCGCTCCCCGTGGCACCGATGTCATGGAAGGCGTCGACCCCGATGACACCCAGTACGCGATCCGGAACGAGGCGGGCCGCTTCCAGCGCCACCGGCCCACCCATCGAGTGACCGACCAGCACGACCTTGCCTTCGGGCAGGGCCGCGAGCACCGCCGCCACGTCGGCCCCGTAGGCCTCGATCGTCCAGTGGCTGCGGTTGCGCCCGGAAGCGCCGTGGCCCGCGAGGTTGACGGCGACCACCGTGTACGTGCGCTTCAGGTCCTCTATCTGGGCGCGCCAATAGTTGGCGTCGCAGGACCAGCCGTGGATCAGGACGATGAGCGGCTCGCCGCGGCCGAAGACGCGGTAGTCGATGTGTACGCTGTCCGGCGCGAGTGCGATGCGTGGTGCGCCTTCGGCGGTGCGCGCCGCAGGGGCCGAGGGCGTTGCAGGCGTGGGTTCCTCGGCGTGGCGGCTGCAGGCCGCGGCCACGAGCAGGCCCGCGAGCATCGAGGGAACGAGGCGCGCAAGGCCGGGCATTCAGCGCGTCCCCGCCGCGCGCGCGGCGCCGGCCGCGATCTCCGCGCGAAACAGCGGACGCGCCCACAGGAGCAGCAGGCAGGCGACGACCGCGGCCGTCCCGGCCACCAGCGCCACCGACTTGCCGACGGCGAGGTCGTCCTGGAACCAGCGATCGGTGAGCAGCGCAGTCGCGAAAGGCGCGAAACCGATGCCGATCATGTTGACGCACAGGAGGTAGATCGCCGACACCTGCGCACGCATGCGTGGCGGAGTCAGGACGACGATCGCGGTGGCGCCGGCGCCGTAGGGAAACGACGTGAAGAATCCGATCGGGGCAAGCAACACGGTTGACAGCGTGAGGTTGCCCGCGAGCGTGCACCACACCGACAGCGGCACGAGCACGACGGCCGCCACCAGCCCCACGATGATCGCGGCGTCGGTGTGCCCCGCGCTGCGCCAACGGTCCGTCAACCAGCCGCCGGCCAGGATGCCGGCCGTGCCGAAGACGGCAATCGCCATGCCGAGGCGCATGCCCGCCCCCGAGATCGGCAGGTCGTGCACCCGCACGAAGTACTGCACGCCCCAGATCTGGTAGACGTTGATCGCCATGCCGAGCACCGAGAAACCGAGGATCATCGCGGCATACACGCGCCAGCGCTGCGTCATCCAGGCAACGGTCGCGGCGAAGGAGACATGCTCGCTGTCCCCCGGTCGCTTGCGGCGCGCCGGTTCACGGATCGTCAGGATCCAGAGTCCCAGCACGAGCCCGGGCAGGCCGACGACGAAGAAAACCAGCTGCCACGCGCGGATCGTGCCGACGATCGGCAGCACATACTCGGACGCGCCGGAGACCGCATTGATGACGAGCCCGCCGATGATCAGCGCAAGGCCGACGCCGACGGGCAGGCCGAACATGAATACCGACAGGGCGCGCCCGAGGCGCTTCTCCGGGAAGCTGTCGCCGGCCATCGAATACGCCCCCGGCGAGAGGGCCGCCTCGCCGATCGCCACGCCGATGCGCGCGAGCGCGAGTTGCGTGAAGTTGCGCGCCACGCCGCACAGCATCGTCATGGCGCTCCAGAGTGCGACGCTCGCCGCCACGATCGAGCGGCGGTTGTAGCGGTCGATGGCCCAGGCGACCGGGATGCCGATCACGGTGTAGAAGAAGGCGAACACGAAGCCGTACAGCAGCGACATCTGCGTGTCGCTCACGCCAAGGTCGGCGCGGATCGGGCCGACCAGCAGGCCGAGCACCACCCGGTCGATGAACGACAGGATGTAGGCGAGCATCAACACCCCGACCATGTACCAGGCGACCGCCGGGCGTGGCCAGTTCTCTTGCGGTTCAGTCATTGGGTCTTCAGCACCTTGCCGGGATTCATGATGCCGTTCGGGTCGAACGCGCGCTTCACCGCGCGCATCAGTTCGAGCTCGACGGGGGGCGCGTAGCGCGCGAGTTCGTCGACTTTCAGGCGCCCGATGCCGTGTTCCGCGCTCACGCTGCCACCGAAGGAGGCGACCAGGTCGTGCACGACGCGCTGCACTTCGTCCGCCCGTGCGACGAACCGCAGCGGGTCGGCGCCGGCGCGCGCGTTCACATTGAAGTGCAGGTTGCCGTCGCCCACGTGGCCATAGGCGACGAGCACCGCGTCCGGCACATGGGCCGCGATCCATGCGGCCGCTTCCTCCACGAAGCGCGGCAGCTTGCCGATCGGCAGGGCGACGTCATGCTTCAGGCTCGGGCCCTCGATGCGCTGCGCTTCGGGGATCGATTCGCGCAGCCGCCAGAAGGCCGCGCGCTGGCGCTCGTTCTGCGCGAGCGCGGCGTCGTCGAGCAGGCCGCCGTCCATCGCGTCGCGCAGGGCGTCTTCGAGCATCCCGTCGAGCGCATCCGCCGTGCGCGCCGAGCTGAGCTCGCACAGTACGTACCACGGGTACTCGCCCGCGAGCGGTTGCGCGATGCCCGGTACGTGCCGGATCGTCAGGTCGACCGCGACATGCGGGATGAGTTCGAAGGAACTGACCCGATCGCCGCTCGCCTCACGCAGCAGGCCGAGCAGGTCGACCGCGGCGGCGACGCCGCGCACGGCGACGAAGGCGGTGGCGATCGCGCGCGGCCGCGGCAGGAGCTTCAGGCTTGCCGCGGTGATCACGCCGAGCGTGCCCTCGGCACCGATGAACAGCGACTTCAGGTCGTAGCCGGTATTGTCCTTGCGCAGCTCTCCGAGCGTCGACAGCACCCGGCCGTCGGCCAGCACCACCTCGAGGCCGAGCACCAGCTCGCGCGTCATGCCATAGCGCAGGACATTGAGGCCGCCGGCGTTGGTCGAGAGATTGCCGCCGATCTGGCAACTGCCCTCCGAGCCGAGGGAGAGCGGAAAGAACCGGTCGGCCGCTTCGGCTTCGCGCTGCAGGTTCGCGAGGATGCAGCCGGCTTCCGCGACCATCGAATAGTTCGCGGCGTCGATGCGGCGCAGGCGCGCGAGTCGTGCGAGCGACAGCACGACCTGACGGCCCGAATCGTCGGGCGTGGCGCCGCCGCAGTAGCCCGTGTTGCCTCCCTGGGGCACGACCCCGATGCCCGTGCCGTTGCAAAAGGCGAGCAGTTCCGAGACTTCCCCGACGGATCCCGGGCGCAATACGGCGAGCGCCGTGCCCTCGTACAGCTTGCGGTGGTCCGTGAGATAGGGCGCCGTCACCTCCGGATCGGTGAGCACGGCATCCGCCCCGAGCATGCGGCGAAAGCCCGCGAGCGCAACCTTCGTAGTGACCCCGGCTGCCATCGGCTCGTGCGCTGCTAGCTCACCGCGGGCCGTGGATGCGCCGCGCGGATCGGTCGCGCGCGGCAAGCGGCACGGGCTTCAGGTCCCAGATGATGCCTAGCCAGGACAGCAGCTTCAGCAGGTAGTAGGTGATGTCGATCTCCCACCAGTAGAAGCCCTGCCGCACGGCGCTCGGGTAGTGATGGTGGTTGTTGTGCCAGCCCTCGCCGAGCGTTACGAGCGCGAGCAGCCAGTTGTTGCGGCTCGAGTCGCCGGTGCGATAGCGCTGGCGGCCGAAGACGTGCGACAGCGAATTGATCGTGTAGGTGCCGTGGTAGCAGGCGACCGTCGAGATGAAAAACCCCCACACCAGCATCTGCCAGCCGTTCGTGCCGAGATGAGGCGCGACATCCTCGAGCAGTGCGCCGAGGCCGAACATGCCGGCGGCCAGCAGCACGGGCACGAGGATGTCGAAGCGGTCGAGCCAGCGCAGCTCGGGGAACTGCAGCAGGTCGCGCACGCGCTTCAGGTCCGGCACGAAGCCGCGCTTGGAGAGGAACCAGCCCATGTGGGAGCGCAGGAAGCCGTGCTGGATCGGCGAATGCGGGTCTTCCTTTCGATCGGACCAGGCGTGGTGGTGGCGGTGGTGGGCAGCCCACCAGAGCGGCCCGCGCTGCACGGCGGAGGCGCCGAGGATGCCGAACACGAACTGGCCGATGCGCGAGGTCTTGAAGGAGCGGTGCGAGAAGTAGCGGTGGTAGAAGCCCGTGATCGCGAACATGCGCACGAGGTAGGCGATCGCCGCCACGAGGATCGCGACTGGGCTGACGCCGGCGACGAATGCAAGGAGGCAGGCGAGGTGCATGCCGACGAACGGCAGGATGCGCGCGAGGTCGATGCGGTCGTCGCCGGTGTCGGCCCGCGAGGCGGCCATGTCGCCCGAATCGAACCAGCGCAGCAGCGCCCGCAGGTAGCGCGCTCCGCCGTGCGCGGCGGCTGCGCCGGCATCGGCGGGCGTATCGGACCTGGTCATCTGCTCAGAGGCGCGCGTTGCGCAGCGCTTCGATCCGCTCGTCGAGCGGCGGGTGGCTCATGAAGAGGCGCTTGAGGCCCGCGCCGGGTCCGCCCGCGATGCCGAAGGCGGCCATCTGCGAGGGCAGCGGCTGCGGATGGGCGGCCTTCAGGCGCTCGAGCGCGCCGATCATGTTCGAGGTGCCGGCGAGGTGCGCGCCACCCGCGTCGGCGCGGAACTCGCGCTGCCGCGAGAACCACATGACGATCATGCTGGCGAGGATGCCGAGCACCAGTTCCGCGACCATTACCGTGGCGAAATAGGCCATGCCGCGGCCGTCCTCGCGGCGATCCACGAGGCCACCGATGACGCGCGCGAGGAAAATGACGAACGTGTTCACCACGCCCTGGATCAACGTGAGCGTGACCATGTCGCCATTGGCCACGTGGCTCACTTCGTGGCCGAGCACCGCCTCGGCTTCCTTCTGGCTCATCGAGCGCAGCAGGCCCGTGCTGACCGCCACGAGCGCGGCATCACGCCGTGCGCCGGTGGCGAACGCGTTGGGCTGCGGCGAATCGAAGATGCCGACCTCCGGCATGCCGATGCCGGCCTGCTCGGCCTGGGCGCGCACGGTGTTCACGAGCCACTGCTCCGTCGGGTTCGCCGGCTGGGTGATGACGCGCACGCCCATCGAGCGCTTGGCCATCCACTTGGAAATGGCGAGCGAGATGAAGGCGCCGCCGAAGCCGAACAGGGCGGCAAAGACCAGCAGGCCGCTCAGGTCGCCGCCGCGGGCCGTCATGTACTGGTCGATGCCGAGCAGTCGCGCAACGACCGACAGCACCAGCACGACGGCGAGGTTCGTGACGAGGAACAGGAATATGCGCTTCATGGAGTGCCTTCAGGCCGTGGGTTGCAGGGACGTGGGGGCAGGGAGGCGGCTTTCAAGGCCGGCGACCGGCTGACGGCCGCGCGAGGCGGGATCAACGCTCGTCGTCGTCATCGTCTTCGTCGTCGTCGTCCTCGTCGTCGTCGTCCCAGTCGTCGTCGTCTTCATCCTCGTCGTCGTCGTCGTCATCATCGTCGTCGTCATCGTCGCCGTCGTCACGGTCGGCCCAGCCTTCCGGCTCGGTCGTTTTCTCGAGGTCCATCTCGTGCCAGGTCTCGAGGTCGATCTCCTCGATCTCGCCGTCGAGATACTCGATCTCGACCAGCTCGGAATCCTCGTCGACGGTGAGTACACGGAACGTCTCTTCTTCCTCGACGTTTTCGTACCACTGGCCGGGGGCGGGTTCGTAGTCTCTGCTCATGGAGCTAGTATGCGGTCCGCCCGGGGCCGAGGCAACGCGGCCATGACGTATAATCGGCGGGTTTATGCACACCCGCCGAACGGCCCCCCCCGCCATTCCGCTCGCCAAAGCCCGCCGCATCGTCGTCAAGGTCGGATCGGCCCTGCTGGTCGATGGCGCAAGCGGCCGGCTGAACCGCGCCTGGCTCGAAACGCTCGCCGAGGACCTGGTGCGGCTGCGCCGTCGTGGCCAGGAAGTCGTCCTCGTTTCCTCCGGCGCCATCGCCCTGGGTCGCCGCCACCTCGGCCTCGCGCCCGGCCCCTTGCGGCTCGAGGAAAGCCAGGCCGCGGCCGCCGTCGGCCAGATCCGGCTCGCCCATGCCTACAAGGAGCTGTTCGAGGCGCACGACGTGACCGTCGCGCAGGTGCTGCTCACGCTCGAGGACAGTGAGCGCCGGCGCCGCTATCTCAATGCCCGCGCCACGCTGCACGGCCTGCTCGCCCTCGGTGCGCTCCCGGTGATCAACGAGAACGACACGGTGGCGACCGCCGAGATCCGCTACGGCGACAACGACCGCCTCGCCGCGCGCGTCGCGCAGATGGCGTCGGCCGACTGCGTGCTGCTGCTGTCGGACGTCGACGGCCTCTACACCGCCGATCCGCGCAAGAACGCGGAGGCGGCCTTCATCGACCGCGTGCCACGCGTCACCCCCGAGATCGAGGCGATGGCGGGGGCGGCGGTCTCCGATGTAGGCACCGGCGGCATGGCGACCAAGATCGCCGCCGCGAAGATCGCCGTGTCCGCGGGCGCGCATTTCTGCATTGCCGCGGGTGCGCACAAGCACCCGGTGCGGCGCATCGAGAATGGCGCCCGCTGCACCTGGTTCCTGCCGCAGGGCAATCCGGCGGCCGCGCGCAAGCAGTGGATCGCCGGCACCCTGCGCCCCGGCGGTGCGCTCACGGTCGACGAGGGTGCGCTGCGCGCGCTGCGCGCGGGCAAGAGCCTGCTGCCGGCGGGCGTGGTCCGTTCGCGTGGCCGCTTCGATCGCGGCGATACGGTGAGCGTGCTCGCGCCGGACGGCCGCGAGGTCGCGCGCGGCATTTCGGCTTATGCCGACGGCGACGTCACGCGCATCATGGGCCGCAAGACGAGTGAGATCGCCATGCTGCTGGGCTTCAGCGGCCGCGATGAAATGATCCATCGCGACGACCTCGTGATGATCGATGGCGGGGCGGACCGATGAACGCCCCGGTCGTCGACATTCCTGCGCTTATGACGGGCATCGGCCGCGCAGCGCAGGCTGTGCGCCCGGCGCTCGCGGCGGCGGATGCCGCGCGGAAGAATGCGGCGCTCGCCGCGGCCTCCGCGGCCGTTCGCGCGGGCTGCGCGGCGATCCTCGCGGCCAATGAAGCGGACATGGCGCGCGCCCGCGCGCGTGGGCTGGGTGCGGCGCTGCTCGATCGGCTGCGCCTCGATGCCGCGCGCGTCGAGGCCATGGCACGCGGCCTGGATGAAATCGCGGCCCTGCCCGATCCGGTGGGCAGCATCGCGGCGGAGTGGCGGCGGCCGAACGGCCTTCGCATCCAGCGCGTGCGCGTGCCCCTGGGCGTCGTCGGCATCATCTATGAAAGCCGGCCCAACGTGACGGCGGACGCCGGCGCGTTGTGCCTGAAGGCCGGCAATCCGGTGATCCTGCGCGGCGGTTCGGAAAGCACCGAATCCAATCGCGCCATCCATGCCGCGCTCGTCGCGGGGCTCGAAGCGGCTGGCCTGCCGCGCGAGGCGATCCAGCTCGTGCCCACCGCCGACCGCGCGGCGGTGGGTTGCATGCTCGCGTCGATGCGCGGACTGCTCGACGTGCTCGTGCCGCGCGGGGGCAAGGCGCTGGTTGCGCGCGTGCAGGCCGAGGCGCGCGTGCCGGTGATCGGGCATCTCGAGGGCTTGTGCCACGTGTATGTCGATCGCGATGCCGACCCCGACATGGCGTGCCGCATCGTGCACAACGCGAAGTTGCGTCGCACCGGCGTGTGCGGCGCGGCCGAGACCCTGCTCGTCGATCGCGCGGCGCCTGCGCTCCTCGGTCCGATCGTGCGCGACCTGCTCGACGCGGGCTGCGAGGTGCGCGGCGATGTCGCAACGCAGGCGGTCGATGCGCGCGTGCGCCCGGCGACGGAGGAAGACTGGTCCACCGAGTACCTCGATGCAGTGATCGCGGTGCGCGTGGTCGACGGTGTCGAGGCGGCCATCGCGCACATTGCGCAGTATGGCTCCTCGCACACCGAATCGATCGTCACGGCCAATGCGCAGACGGCCGAGCTGTTCCTTGCCCGCGTGGACAGCGCGATCGTGCTGCACAACGCCTCGACCCAGTTCGCGGACGGCGGCGAGTTCGGCATGGGCGCCGAGATCGGCATTTCAACCGACCGGTTCCATGCCCGTGGTCCGGTGGGCGTGGAGCAGTTGACTAGCTACAAGTACGTGGTGCGCGGCGTCGGCCAGACGCGCGCTTGAGCGCGCTACGGCGCGCGATGCAGCGGGTGGTGCGCGTGCGCCTGGCGGGCCTGCAGCGCCGCCGCTCCACCGCGCAATGAAAACGCGCCGCTGATCCCCCGCGCACGCAGGGCTTCGGCGGCCGCGTGGCTGCGCACGCCGCGCGCGCAGACGAGCAGCAGACGTTCGTTGGGATCGAGCGCGGCCGAAAGCAGTTCGCCCATCGGCAGGCGGCGCGCGCGGTGCGCCTCGAGCGGGTCGGCGGCACTCTCTGCCGGCTCGCGGATGTCGACGACCGCGAAGCCGGCGGCCTCGGCGGCGGCGATCGAATCGTAAGCCACGTCCACTTCGGCCATCGCAGGCGCGGTTGCCACGACGCTGCGGCCGTGTTGCGCGTGATCGGGCGCCGGCCGCGCCTTCAACCGCTGCGTCGCGAGCGACAGCAGGTCGATCATCAGCACGTCGTCGTCGAGACGGCCGGGCAGGCTGAGCACGATCTTCAGCACCTCGAGCGCCTGCAGGGTTCCGAGCGTGCCGGGCACCGGGCCGAGCACGCCGGCTTCGGCGCAATTGCCGACGAGGCCGTCGCGCGTCGCGGCGGGCCACACGCAGCGCAGGCAGGTCGTGCCGCGCCGTGGATCGACGACCTGCAACTGGCCCTCGTACTGGTAGACGCTCGCGAACACCGCGATGCGGCCGAGGGCGAGCGCGGCGTCGTTCAGCAGGAACTTCGTGGCGAAATTGTCGGAGCAGTCGACGACGATGTCGTAGGGGGCAAGCAGTGCCCCGACGTTCGTTGCATCGACACGCGTGACATGGGTGTCGATGCGCACCTCGGGATTGAGCGCGGCAAGGCGCGCGGCCGCCAGCGCGGCCTTCGGTGCGCCGCAATCGGCGAGCGCGTACATCGTCTGGCGGTGCAGGTTCGAGGCCTCGAGCCGGTCGTGGTCGACGACACCGAGGCGGCCGATGCCTGCCGCCGCGAGGAACTGCAATACGGGCACGCCGAGCCCGCCGGCGCCGACGACCAGCACCGACGCGGCGCGCAACTTGCCCTGGCCCATCGGGCCCACTTCGCGCAGGGCCATCTGGCGGGAGTAGTCGGGAGTGGCCTTCGCGCCGCCGCTACGGGTTGCGGGTTGCACGTGGTGGGCGTGATCGTGATGGTGACCATGGTCGTGATCGTGGTCGGGCGCAGCGGCAGCGCAGCGCTCGCAATTCACCCAGCCCGAATCGCCGTCGACGTAGTGTTCCTTCTTCCAGATCGGCACCCGGTGCTTCACTTCGTCGATGATGAAGCGGCAGGCGCGGAAGGCCTCGTCGCGGTGTGGCGCGCTGACGCCGACCCACACGGCCATGTCCCCGATCGCGAGGTCGCCGAGCCGGTGCACGCAGGCGGCGCGCGTGACGCCGAAGCGCTCGCAGGCCTCCGCGATGATGCGCTCGCCCTCGCTCAGGCCGAGCGGTTCGAAGGCTTCGTACTCGAGGTGTTCGACGCGCTGGCCGTCGTTCAGGTCGCGAACCCAGCCCTCGAACGCGGCGTAGCCGCCGCAGGCCGGGTCGGCGAGCGCCGCGCACGCCGCGTCTGCGTCGATCGCCGTGGTGGTGAAGTGGAACCGGGCCATGCGGAACCCTTCACCCGCCCGCCACGGGCGGAATGAAGACGACCGCATCGCCGTCGGCGAGCGGCTGTTCCCAGTCGCCGAACTCCGCATTGACCGCAACGCGCAGCAACTCCGGCGGCAGGCTGAACGGATGGCGCACGCGCAGCTCGTCGTAGAACTCGCGCGGCGTGCGCGCGCGCGTCTCGACGGTCTCCTCGCTGCGGCCCGCCTGCTCGCGCAGCAGGGCGAAATACTGCACGCGGATGCGCGAGGGCGAGTCGGCGAACTTCAGGGCATCCATGGCCGACCAATACTCTTGCGCCGCGTTGACGTTGTCGAGGGCGACGGGATCGACAGGATCGAGCAGCGCCGGCCCGGCCCCGATCAGGAACTTGCGCGGGCAGCCGCGGCCGGAGGCCACCGCGGCCGCGAGCATCGCGTGGCTCGCCGGCTCCCAGATGGCGCAGAGCGGTTCGGGCAGGCCGTCATGCGCACTGCGATAGGCGGTGGCCACCCGCGTGGGGTCGCGCCGCGCCACGAGCTGCGCCAGGGTCTCGCGGCCGAGGAACGGCAGGTCGCAAGCGAGCACGAGCCAGGCGGCGTCGGGATGGGCCGCCTGCGCCGCGAGGATGCCCGCGGCCGGTCCTCCCGCCGCCAGCGTGTCGCGGATTTGCGGGAAGCGCGCGCGCAACGCGTCGTCCGGCTGGTCGGCGCGCACGGAAATGAAGCGCTGCTTCGTCCACGGCTCGAGCAGCGCCCACGCGCGCTCGAGTTGCGTTGCGCCGTGGTAGGCGAGGGCCGCCTTGTCGCGCTTCATGCGGGTGCTGCGGCCGCCCGCGAGCACGAGGCCGTAGAGGGGCGCCGCGCTCATGGCTTCCTTCTCCGGAAATCGCGCTTGCCGCCCGACTTGGCGATGAGGCGCACCGGCCCGATCACGATGTCGTGCGACAGGGCCTTCGTCATGTCGTAGATCGTGAGCGCGGCGACGCTCGCGCCGGCGAGCGCTTCCATCTCGACGCCGGTGCGGCCGTGCAGCGCCACGTCGCAGCGGATCGCGATGCGGCCGAGGCGCGCCTCCTCGATGGAAACCTTGCAGCGCTCGAGCGCGAGCGGGTGGCAGAACGGGATGAGCTCGTGGGTGCGCTTGGCCGCCATGACGCCCGCCACGATCGCGGTGTCGAACACCGGTCCCTTCTTCGTGCGCTGGCCGGCACGGCGCAGCGCGAGCGCGGCCGCGCGCGGCAAGGCGACGATCGCCTCGGCGCTCGCTTCGCGCAGCGTGATCTCCTTCGCGCCGACATCGACCATGGTGGGGCGGCGCGCGGCGTCGACGTGGGTGAGGACCGGCTTGCGCCTGCTGCGGGTGGGCATCGTCAACCGCCGATGTAGTTCATTTCGACCTTCGGCTCCTGCGCCGCGCCCGCGCGCAGGGTGGCGCGCAGCTCGCTGTAGCGGTCGGCGCGAGCCGTCCAGCGCTCGCGCACGATCGCGAGGAGTTCCTCGTCGCTCGCGCCCGCCCGCAGCGGCGCGCGCAGGTCGAGGCCGTGGGTCGCGAACAGGCATGTGTAGAGCACGCCGTCCGATGACAGGCGTGCGCGCGAACAGTCGCCGCAGAAGGGCTGGGAGATCGAGGAGATGAAGCCTATCTCGCCCTCGCCGTCGGCGTACGCATAGCGCTGTGCGACTTCCCCGACGTAGTTGCGGCTGAGCGGCACGAGCGGCCAGCGTGCGTGGATGCGCGCATGCAGCTCGGCGGATGGCACCACGAGGTCGGGTTGCCAGCGATTGCGGTTGCCGACATCCATGTACTCGATGTAACGCACGACGACGCCGGTGCCGCGAAAGCGCGCGGCGATGTCGAGCGCGCCTGCGTCGTTGACGCCGCGCTGGACCACGGTGTTGACCTTGAGCGGCGTCAGGCCGGCGCGCCGCGCATGCTCGATGCCGGCCAGCACCGCTTCGAGCTCGTCGAAGCCGCCGCACAGCTTGCGGAAGATTTCCGGGTCGAGGCTGTCGAGGCTCACCGTGACGCGCGCGAGGCCGGCGGCCTTCAGCTCGCTCGCATACTTCGCGAGCAGCACGCCGTTGGTCGTCAGTGCGACGTCGGGCCCGCCAGGCAGCGCCGTCAGGTCGCCGACGAGATCGGCGAGGTTGGCGCGCAGCAGCGGCTCGCCGCCGGTGACGCGGATCTTCTGCACGCCGAGCGCAACGAACAGGCGCGCCAGGCGCACGATTTCCTCGAACGAGAGGCGCTCTGCGCTCTTCATGAACCGGTAGCTGTCGTGGAACGTGTCCCGCGGCATGCAATAGGGGCAGCGGAAGTTGCAGCGGTCCATCACCGAGATGCGCAGGTCGCGCAGCGGGCGCGCCAGCGCGTCACGCGGCCCGCGCGCGTGCGCAATCTGGACTACACGTTCATTCGGGGGCATGTACGCATTGTCGCGCCGAAGCGCGCGCCGGTACAGTGACGGCGAGGGAAAGAGCCGCGCGAAGTGATCTCGCGCAAAGTCGTGCCGCCGCCGGGTCGCGCGCGACGCGCGCTGCCCGGCGGCGGCGGGTCCAGGGCCCCGCGAGCGGCTTACTTCTGGTGCGCCTTGTTGAAGGCCTTGATCTGCTCGTTGAAGCGGCCGGCCACCGCCTCGAGCTCATCGATCGCGGCGTTGTGCTTCTGCATCTGGCGCTTGTCGAGCTCGGCCTTCTGTTCCGGGGTGAGCGTGGCCGCGTCGGCAGCAAGCTGCGTGTCGAACTCGAGCTTGATGCAGGCGAGATACGCCTCCATGTCCTTGTTGTACTGCTCCACCAGCTTCTTGCCCGCGAGCATCTCGTCCTTCGAGGCGACCGTGCCGTCAGGCAGCTTTTCCGGTGCCTTGGGGTAGCTGCAGGCCGCGTAAGCGGGGCCACCCGCGATGGCCAGCGCCAGCGTCGCGGCGAGAATCGACACCTTCATGGAGGGCTTCCTTGGATGGGAGACGGGGAGCCGAGCTTACCCCGATCCGCAGGTGCCGAATAGCGGGCGGAAGGCGGCGGATGGCGCCCGGCCATCCGCCGCCCGCAGGGGCGATCCGCCGCGATGCCCCTCAGCGGAACTTGTCGGGGAACTGCGCCGCAAGGCCATTGGCGAGCGCATCGGCGATGACATTCATGTGCGAGGCCATCGCCGCCCAGGTGCGTGCCTCGGCGTCGTACTGGCCCGCGTGCAACTGCTGGATCTGCTGCACATGGTGCGCGCCGTGCGCCGAGAGCAGGCCGCGCAACGTGGTTGCCGGCCAATGCGGGTTGGCGCTCGCCAGGAAGTCCGCGATCGCATTGGCATTCGCGCCGAGCTTCGCAAAGGCCGCCTCCTGCTGCGGCTTCGAGTTCGCGCGGGTCGCATCGAGGTAGGCGCTGATTGCGCCCCAGTGGCCGGCGAGCAGCTGGAAGAGCTGGTCGGATGCCGCCTTGCCGTAGAAGGGTTCGACGGCGCCGGCGATCGCCTTTGCGTTGGCGACCACTTCGGCCTCGGCAGCCTTGGCGGCGGCCGCGTTGCCGCCGAGGCGCGCCAGCACGACATTGCGCACCCAGAATATGTGCTGGAACCAGAGGCCTCGCAGCGCATCCTTCGTGTCCGCGAGCCTGGCAGGCACCGTAGAGGTGGCGGCAGGCGCGTTCGCGGCGTCGTGATGGGTCGTCGCGGACAGCGCCGGTCCGGGCAGGGCGGTGACGAGCGCGGCGGCGGCAAGGGCAGGCAACAGGCGTTTCATCGTGGAGTCTCCATGGGTGGCTGGGGCCTGTCGTTGTACGCTGGTAAAAACACAAACGAAATATTAATATGCCAAAAGTATGGCGGAACTCTACGGCGAACGCCGCAAGCGGCTGCTGCGCCACCTGCTGCGGCACAAGCCGGGCGCGACCATCGACGAGCTGGCCGCGGCGCTCGGCGTCACCCGTACCGCGGTGCGCCAGCACCTCGCTTCGCTGATGCGCGACGGGCTCGTGGCCGCGGGCGCCGAGCGCGCCTCGGGCGGGCGGCCGCTGCGGCTCTACGTGCTGACGGACGAGGGGCGCGAAGTCTTCCCGCGCCGCTACTCGTGGTTTGCGCGCCTGCTCATCGAAGCGATGGCGCAGGAGCATGGTGCGGCGGGCCTGCGCACCCGCTTCGGGCGCATCGCGGCGACCGTCGTGGCGCAGTTGCCGCACCGGCCGCCGCCGGGCGCGAGCCGGCGCGAAAAGGTCGAGGAGCTGTCAGGGCTGATGGACCAGCTCGGTTACGACGCCCGCAAGGTAAAGGATGTCGGCGGCGCCCCGACCATCGAGGCCGACAACTGCGTCTTCCACGAACTCGCGCAGCGCAACCCGGCCATCTGCCACTTCGATCTCGCGCTGCTGACGAGCTACACGGGCAGCAAGGTCGAACTGCACGAGTGCATGGCCAAGGGTGGCCATGTGTGCCGCTTCCGATTCCTGCCGCCCGGGTAGCGGGGCGCGTCAGGGCGTCTCGCCCTTGATCTCCCAGATGTAGTCGGCGTGCGATCCGCAGATGGCGCTGAAAGCCGGCGTCAGCGGGTTCTTCTGCAGCGCAGCGACCACTGCCGTGCGCGCCTTCATCAGCGCGCCGACGTCGGCGGCCGTCATGGTTGCCAGCCGGCGATACTGCGCGCCGACGATGTGCTCGTTCCAGCCCCAGGACTTGAGCGAGCCGTCCGCGACCAACCGGTCATAGATGGGCGCGAACACGCCCTTGACGAGCGCGTCGGCCTCGGACTCGCGCGCCTCGTCGCACACGTAATAGGTTGAGAAGCTGGCGCCGCCGCGTGCGCGCTCGTTGCCTGAGCCAGCGACGGTCCGCCAGATGTAGTCGTCGTGTGAATTGCAGATGCGGCCGAACTCGGTCACGAGCTTCTTGTTCTTCGCATCGGCCTGGTCGCCGACTTTCTTCTGGGCGGCAAGCAGCGCGTCGATGGAGCCGGCGCGGAAATACTGCACGCGGCGCCAGTGGCCGCCCGTGTGGTGCGCCATCCAGCCCCAGCCGGCGACCGAGCCGTCGGCGATCGCCGCGTCCCACAACGGCTTGTCGAGCTGCATGGCGATCTCGTCGGCCCGTTCCTGCAGCGTGACGTCGCATTTGAAATAAGTGGCGTAGATGTACGATTCGGGCGGCTTGTCCTGCGCGAGCGCAGTATCGGACGCCGTGAGGCAGGCGAGCGACGCAAGCGCCGCCGCTGCCGTGATGATTCCCTTCATCATGGTGCTCCCCTTGTTGTTGGCCGGCCTTGCGGGCCGGTCTGGCCGGGGAGTATAGGCCTGCGGGCCGTCTCGCGCGCGAGCGGCGGAGCGGCCCGTGTAGAATGCGCCCGTCAGTCCACCCCCGCGCGCCCGTAGCTCAGCTGGATAGAGCATCAGGCTTCGAACCTGAGGGTCGGGAGTTCGAATCTCTCCGGGCGCGCCAAATGGGGAACTTCACGTGCCCGCGACGACTCGCACCATGAGTACGTCGCAGCAAGGAGTGCAGGGTGTACAGCGACTCCGACGCCCTCGTCATCTTCGGCATCACCGGCGATCTCGCCTTCAAGCAGATCATCCCGGCGATCGCGAAGCTCGCACAGCGCGGGCGGATCAAGGGCCCGCTGATCGGCGTCGCACGTGACGCCTGGAGCGCGGAGCGCCTTGCGGCGCGGGTGTGCGAGAGCCTGCGGAACCGGGGCGACGGCTACGACGCGTCGGCGGCAAGCGCGCTCGGCCAGCGGCTGCAGTATGTCGCGGGCGACTACCGTGACGCCGAAACCTTCCAGCGGCTCAAGGCGGCGCTCGGGCCGGTGCGCGCGCCGCTCTTCTACCTTGCGATTCCGCCGAGTCTCTTCGGCGAGGTGGTCGGCCATCTCGGGGCGTCGGGCTGTGCCGGAGCCAATGCGCGGGTCGTCGTCGAGAAGCCGCTCGGGCGCGACCTCGCCTCGGCGCAGGTGCTCAACCGTCATCTCGCGCAGGTATTCGACGAGCCGCGAATCTTTCGCATCGATCATTTCCTCGGCAAGGAGCCGGTGCAGAACCTGCTGTACTTCCGCTTCGCCAATTCCTTCCTCGAGCCGCTCTGGCATCGCGACCATGTGGCGAGCGTGCAGCTCACCATGGCGGAAGCCTTCGGCGTCGGAACGCGCGGGCGGCTCTACGAAGAACTGGGCGCCGTGCGCGACGTGCTGCAGAACCACCTGCTGCAGGTCGTGAGCCTGCTCGCGATGGAGCGGCCGGTGCATTACACGAGCGATGCCCTGCGTGACGGGAAGGTGAAGGTGCTCGAGGCGATCCCGCCGCTCGGCGCGCGGGACATCGTCCGCGGCCAGTACGACGGCTATCGCAGCGAGACCGACGTCGCGGCGGGTTCGAACGTCGAGACTTACGCAGCCGTGCGCTTCGCGGTGCGCACGCCGCGCTGGGAGGGCGTGCCGTTCCTGGTGCGGGCCGGCAAGGGGCTTGCGGTCACCGCGACACAGGTGACCGTGCGCTTGCGTGCGCCGTCGCCGGCGTTGTTCGAAGGCAAGGCGGGCGACCCGAACTACGTGCGTTTCCGCCTCGGCCCGGATCGCGTGTCGATCGGCCTCGGCGTGCGCACGAAGGAACCCGGCGAGGACATGCGCGGCCGTGACACCGAGTTGCTGATGTGCGATGCCGAGGCGGGCGCCATGAGCGCCTACGAGCGCCTGATCGGTGATGCGCTGCGCGGCGATCCTGCGCTGTTCGCGCGCCAGGATTCGATCGAGGCCGCCTGGCGCATCGTCGACGGCATCGCGGCCGGCGCACCTGCCGTGGCGCCGCCGCTGTCCTACGCGCGCGGCAGTCGTGGCCCGGCCGCCGCCGAGGCGATGGCCGCCGACATCGGCGGATGGGTCGATCCGGGTACAGGCTGCTGACCCCATGCGTTGGGTCACCGGTGAGGACGTCGCGACGACCGAGCAGGCCGCCGCGGAGTTCATCGCTGCCGAACTCGGGCGGTCGATCCGTGAGCGCGGCCGCGCGACGCTCGCCGTGAGTGGCGGGCGCACGCCCTGGGGCATGTTCGGCCGGCTCGCGGCGCTCGAGCTCGAGTGGACCCGGATCCATCTCTTCCAGGCCGATGAGCGCATCGCCCCCGCGAACGACGCGGCGCGCAACTGGACGCAGTTCTCGGCAACGACCCTCCTGGCGCGGATTCCGGTGGCGCAGCGCCACCCGATGCCGGTGGAGATCGCGGACGCGCGGGTCGCCGCGGATCGCTATGCGGCTAGCCTCGCTGCGGCCTGCGGCGAGCCGGCTGTGCTCGATGTCGTGCATCTCGGCCTCGGCGACGACGGCCACACGGCATCGCTCTTCGCGGGCGATGCCTTGCTCGGGGAAAATGCGCGCGATGTCGGCGTGAGCGGGCCGCACGCCGGCCTGTGCCGGCTGTCGCTCACGTTGCCCGCGCTCAACCGGGCGCGTTGCGTCGTGTGGCTCGCGCTCGGTGCGGGACGGCAGCGGGCGGTGGCGAGGCTTTTCGCGGCCGACCGAACCATGCCCGCGAGTCTCGTGGCCCGCGAGCGCGCCACCGCGTTCACCGATCCCGAAGCGGCGCCTTAGGCTGGACCGCCAACGGGATCCTTCGGCGGCGGCAGCGGATGCCCGCCGAATGCATTGCGCACGAGCGCCAGCAGCCGCGCGCCGAAATCGTCCGCGCCCTGCGATGCGAAGCGCGCCATCAGGGCCGCGCTGATCACCGGCGCGGGGACGCCGAGATCGATCGCTTCCGTGGCAGTCCAGCGTCCCTCGCCCGAATCGGCGATGCGCGCACCGACGCGGCCGAGCGCCTGCGGGTCCTGCAGGACGCCTGCTGTCAGGTCGAGCAACCATGAACGGACCACGGTGCCGTGCCGCCAGGCTTCGGCGATCGCGCCGAGCGGCAGCTCGAGGTCCTTGCGCGCCGCGAGCAGTGCAAAGCCCTCCGCGTAGGCCTGCATCATTCCGTACTCGATGCCGTTGTGGACCATCTTCGTGAAATGGCCCGCCCCCGGGGGACCGCAGTAGACCCAGCCCTTGTCGGGCGCGGGCGCGAGGGCCCGCCAGAGCGGCAGGGCCCGCTCGAACTGCGCGCGCTCGCCGCCAACCATCAGGCCATAGCCTTCCTCGAGCCCCCACACGCCGCCCGAGACGCCAGCGTCGAGGAAGCCGATCCCCCGCTGAGCGAGCAGGGTCGCGCGGCGCTGCGAGTCCCGATAGAACGCATTGCCGCCGTCGATCACGAGGTCGCCGGGCGAGAGGCGTTGCGCGAGCGCCGTGATGTTCTCTTCGGTCGCGCTTCCCGCGGGTACCATCAGCCACACGATGCGCGGCGCGGGCAGCGTGGCGACCAGGGCATCGAGCTTGCCCAGGATCCGGATGCGCGGTTCGTCCGCGAAGCTGGCTGCAGCGGCCGGATCGAGGCTGAAGCCGGCGACGGTGATGCCGTGCCTCGCCATCCGCCGCGCCATGTTGCCGCCCATGCGGCCGAGTCCGATGAGGCCGATCTGCATGGCCCGATGGTAGCCCTCGAGGGTGGGGGCCCGTCATCGCGGCCCCGGTACCACGATTTTCCATAAAGTCCCGCACGACACAAGGTCAACGCCGGCAGCCTGCTTGCGCTAAATTGCAGGCTTGGGGAAGACCAAGAAAACATGCGTGGCCCTGCTCGCGGCCTGCGTGACGGGATGGATGGGGAGGCCGGCCGCCGCCGCGTCACCGCACCCGGCGGCCGCGCTCGTCGAGCGCGGCGCGGTCGCGATGCGTTCCGATCCCGAGGCGAGCAAGCGTGACGCCGAAGCGGCGCTCGCGGCGCTGCGCGGGCGTCCCGATGCCGATCTCGAGATCAGGGCGCGGTTGCTCCTGTGCGACTACGCCTCCGAGCGCGACCAGCGCGCGCTCGAGGTGCAGGTGAAGGCCATCGAGTCCCTGCTTCCCCGCGGCAAGCGGCCGGGCCTGCGGGCCGGACTGCTGGCCTGCCAGGGCGAGATGCGCGAGACGCTCGGCGACAATGCGCAGGCGCTCGTCCTCTTCGAGCAGGCCGTGCGCGTCGCCGCCGAGGCGCGCGACGACGAGATGCTGGCGGGCGCGCTCTTCTCGCGCGGCTACGTGCTCGGCCTGCAGGGCGAGTATGCGCTCGGCCTCGCGGACCTGCGCCGCTCGCAGGGCCTCTTCGAAACGCTCGGCTTGCGCCATCACGCGCTCACGGCGATGAACGGCATCGCGATCCTCTACAACCGCATGGGCGACTATGCCCAGGCGCGCGACATCTACACCGCGGCGCTCGCCCAGCAGCGCGAGGCGGGGATGCTGCGCGAACAGGCGGTCACGCTGCACAACCTCGGTCGTGCGCACGAGTACCTGCAGGAATGGCCCGAGGCACGCCATTCGTTCACGGAATCCCTGGCGATCAACCGGGAGATCCGCTATGCGCGCGGCGAGGCGTATGCGCTGCGCGGCCTGGCGGCCGTCGAGAACGGCCTCGGCAAATGGCGCAGCGCACTCACCCTGCTCGGGCAGGCGGCGGCGCTGCAGCGTGCGACGCCCGATGCGCGCCTGCGCGCGCAGATCGACCTGTCACGCGGCATCGCCTTGCACGGCGAGGGCGATCTCGAGGCGAGTGCGGCCGCGCTGCGTGCCGCGATCGAGGTGTTCCGCGGCGGCGAGGCCCGCGGCGAGCTGGCGACGAGCTATGCGGAGCTGGCGTCCGTCGAGGCCGCCCGCGGCGACTGGCGCAGCGGCTACACGCAGCTCGCGCTCGCGAAGCAGGTCAGCGAGCGGCTGCTGCGCAACCAGCTCGACCAGCGCTTCGCCACGCTGCGCGTCGAATTCGATACGGCCTCCAAGGAGGCCGAGAATGCCCAGCTGCTGAAGGACATCCGTGCGAACGAGCGCGCGCTCGCGCAGGGCCGCGACGTGCGCCGGCTGCAGGCGATCGTGATCGCGCTCGCGACGCTGCTCGTACTGCTGCTCGCGACGCTCGCCCTGCACCAGCGCCGCTCCACGCTGCGCATGCGCAAGCTCGCGCACACCGACGAGCTGACATCCGCGCCGAACCGCCGCGCCGTGCTCAACCGGCTCGCCGAAACCCTGGCACGCGCCGGCGCCGGTCCCTGCACGATCCTCATCACCGACATCGACCATTTCAAGGGCATCAACGACCGCTATGGCCATCCGGTGGGCGACGAGGTCCTGAAGGTCATGGCGCAGGCCGTGCGCGACGACCTGCGCGAGCCGGCCTTTTTCGGCCGCCTCGGCGGCGAGGAGTTCCTGGTGGTGCTGCCGGAAACCGCCCCGGCCGAAGGGCGCGCGACCGCCGAGCGCCTGCGCGAGCGCATCGCGGCGATCGATCTCGCGCCCATCTGCCCGGTGGGCTGCGGCATCACGGCCAGCATCGGTGTCACGACTTCCGCGGCGGGCGATACGCCGAGCACCATGTTGCAGCGGGCCGACGAAGCCCTCTATTCGGCCAAGCGTGCCGGCCGCAATGCCGTGCGCGTCTGTGCGGCGGCCGGCGCCTTGTCAGCAGCGGTCGCGGATGGCGCGCCGCACGATGCCGTCGACGAGCCGCGGCGCGACGAGCTTCAGGAAGCGTCCGGCCCGGCCACGCACTGAAGTGATCAGCAGCCGATCGCGCCGCGCCATCGCGCGGTGCATCCGGAGCGCGCATTCCTCCGCCGTCATGACCCGCTGCACCTGTAGCGGGCTCGAGCCGAGCGGCCGGCCATCCGGACCCGTCGCCCGCTTGTGGATTTCGCTCAGCACGAAATCGGGTGCGACGATCGTGACATCGACGCCGCCTGGCGCAATCTCGATGCGCAGCGATTCGCAGAAGCCGACGAGCGCGTGCTTGCTGGCCGCGTAGGCGGTGCGTTCGGGTACGCCCGTCAGTCCCGCGACGCTCGCGACCGCGACGATCAGGCCGTGCGTGCGCGCAAGATGCGGCAATGCCGCCGCGGTGAGCCACACGTTGCTGTGGAAATTGAGGCGCATCAGGCGCTCGAAGAGCCCGAGGTCTGCAAGCGCATCGAAGCGGCCCCACATGGTGGCGCCGGCATTGGCGACGAGGACATCGAGCTGGCCGAACTGCGCCACGGCTCGCTGGACCAGCGCTTCGCAGGCGGCCCGGTCGGTGACGTCGGTGGGCACCGCCACGGCCGCGGCACCGAGCGCCTGGCATTCGGCGACGAGCGATTCGAGCCGGGACGCGTTGCGCGCGGCCAGTACGAGCCTCGGGCGCTCGCGAGCCAGCGACAGCGCGAGCGCACGGCCGATGCCCTCGGACGCGCCCGTGACCAGGATCACCTTGCCGGCGAAGTGCATGGCGGCAACGCTACCATCGCCCCGGGGGAGACACTATCCTTGGGGGCGATGTCCATCGCGCCCGGCGTAGCGCGCCTGCTCGCCCCCAATGCATCGATGATGACGGGTCCCGGCACCAACACCTGGCTGCTCGGCGATCCGCCCGTCGCCGTGCTCGATCCCGGTCCCGATATCCCTGCGCATGTCGAGGCGATCCTCGCGGCCGCGCCGCGCCTCGAGACGATCTTCGTCACGCACACCCATCGCGACCATTCGCCGGCGGCGGCGACCCTCAAGGCGCGCTGTGGTGCGCGCGTCGTGGGCCGGCCCGCGCCGCGCGATGGCCTGCAGGACGAACGCTTCGTACCGGACGCGATTCCGGCGCGCGACGAGGTTTTCGCGGCGGGCCGCTTGCGCCTGCGCGCCATCGACACGCCCGGCCACGCGTCCAACCACGTGTGCTGGCTGCTCGAGGGCGACGGGCTCCTCTTTACGGGCGACCACATCCTCGAGGGCGTGACGCCGGTGATCCTCGTGCCCGACGGCGATCTCGCCGCCTACCTCGAGGCGCTCGAGCGGCTCAGGCGTTATCCGCTGCGCGCCATCGCGCCCGGCCATGGCCGCCTGATCGAAGATCCCGTGGGCGAGATCGATCGCGTCATCGCGCATCGCCTGGCGCGCGAGGCGAAAGTGCTCGCGGCCCTCGCGGCGCACGGCCCCGCGACGCTCGATGAACTGCTCGCGCCCGTCTACGCGGACGTGCCGGCGGACCGGCATGCCCTCGCGCGCATGACGCTCGAGGCGCAGCTCATCAAGCTCGAGCGCGAGGGCAGGGCCGCGCGTGACGGAGGCGCCTGGCGTGGCTGCTAAGCCTCGTGCGTCGCGCCATCTCGCGGTCGAGCTCGCGCACGTCGACCTCGACCGTGGCGGCCGCGCCGTGCTGCGCGACATCGGGTGGAAGATCACGCCGGGCGAGCGCTGGCTGCTCCTCGGCGCCAACGGTGCGGGCAAGACGCAGTTGCTCAAGCTCGTGGCAGGCGCGGTCTGGCCGAAACCGACGGGCCGCGAGCGGCGCCGCTACCGGCTCGGCGGCCAATGGCAGCACACCCCGCAGGATGCGCTTGCCGAGGTGGCCTATCTCGGTCCGGAGCGCCAGGACCGCTACCACCGCTACGGCTGGAACACGACGGTCGAGCGCATCGTCGCAACCGGGCATTTCCGCACCGACATCCTGCTCGATCCGCCCGACGCGCAGGCACGCCGCGCCGTGCGCCGGGCGCTGGCGGATCTCGCGATCGAGCGCCTCGCGCGCCGGCGTTTCCTCACGCTGTCCTTCGGCGAACGTCGCCTCGTGCTGATCGCGCGCGCGCTCGCCGCGCGGCCGCGCCTGCTGCTGCTCGACGAGCTCTTCACTGGCCTCGACGCCGTGTATCGCGCGCGCGTGAGCGCGTGGCTCGAGCGCAGCGCGCGCTCCCGCCGGCCCTGGGTGCTGGCGGCGCATCGCGTCGGGGACGTACCGCGGGCGGCCACCCATGCGCTGCTACTCGAACGCGGCCGCGTCGCATGGCGCGGCCCGATCGCGCGCGCGCCGCTTGCGGGGTGGTTCCGGCGGGATGCGATGTTGTCCACGAGCGGCTCTCCACGCACGTCCCCGCGCAATCCCCTGCGAACAACCCGCGGGGCACGCAAGGCGAGGCCCGGGCGCGTGCTGGCGCGTCTGGCACGCGCGGATGTCCACCTCGACGGCGTGCGGGTGTTGCGCGGGATCGAGTTCGAACTGCGCGCCGGGGAATGCTGGGTCGTGCACGGCGGCAACGGCTCGGGCAAGACGACCCTGTTGCGTACCCTGTACGGCGATCACGGCGTGGCGAGCGGCGGCACGATCGAGCGCGACGGCATCGAGCCCGGTGTCGCTCTCGAGGCGTTCAGGCTGCGCGTCGGCCTCGTGGCGCCGCACCTGCAGACCGAGCATCCGCCGCAGCTCACGGTGGCCGAGGTGGTGCAGTCGGGCGCGCACGCGAGCATCGGGCTCAACGAACCCGCGAGCCGTGCGGAGCGCGCGGCCGCGACGGTGGCGATGCGCGAATTTGCCGTTGCACGCTTCGCGACCCGGCCGCTCGGCGAGTTGTCCTACGGCCAATCGCGGCGCGTGCTCTTTGCGCGTGCCGCCATGGGCCGACCCGACCTGCTGCTCTTCGATGAGCCCTTCGCGGGGCTCGATCCGCCCACCCGTGCCGATCTCATGCGCAGGCTCGGCCAGCGCGCCGCCGCGGGCACCGCCATCGTCATCGCCACCCATCATCGCGAAGAATGGCCCGCGTTCGCGACGCACGAACTCGAACTGCGACGCGGGGCCGTCCACTACCGCGGACCGATACGCCCATGACTGATGTCAGGAAGCCGTCTTGCCTGATCCTGGCCTTCGTCGTGGCGCTCACGACGGCGGCCTGCTCCCCGCGGGGTGAGCCTGTCGCGCAGGTGCCGGTCGCGGGCGGCAACGCCCCGCCCATGCCGCCATTGCCCGCCGCGGAGGCGCATGTCGAGGCCGCGGCACTCGAGGCGGCCGCCATCGAGGCGCAGCGCCAGGGCGCCGACGCGCTGCTGGTCGCGCGCAACGGCCATTTGATCTTCGAGCGCTATTGGCACGGCAGTGCGTTCACGACGCCGGTCGAGGCGGACGGCTGGCAGCGGCTGGCCGACGACCTGCTCGCCGGCGCGCTCATCGAGGATCGCAAGCCGGTCCACGGGGATGCGACGCCGGATCAGGCGGCCATCGCGCGCGCCGCGGGCATGACCTATGGCGCCTACCTTTCGAAGCGCCTCTGGCGCCCGCTGGGCGCCCACGATGCCGCGCTCGGGCCCGGCTTGCGGGCCGCGCAGGGCGACTGGATCCGCATTGGCGAACTGCTCGCGAACGACGGCGTCTACCAGGGCGAGGAAATCGTGCGGCCCGGCTGGGCCGCGCGCGTGCTGGCGCGCCAGTCGGCCGCGGGGGAGGGTGCTCCGCCCGCCGCAATGATGGGCGTGTACCGCTTGCCTGGTGCGGGCGCCTCGATCCTGTGGGTCGCGCCTTCGCTGCGGCTCATCATCCTGCGGACGGGCGGCACGTCCGACGCAGCGGGCGACCCGGTCGGTGACAGAATCGCGCAGTTCGTGCTGCGAGGCGTGATGGACCGTCCCCGCCCCGCGGCGGACGAGAATGGCGCGCCGGATCCGGCGACGCTCGTACCGGCGCACTGAAGCCGTCGTAGGGAGGCTGCACTTGAAACCATTGTTGACGCTGTTCATCGTCTGCGTCATCGACGTACTGGGCTTCGGCGTGATCGTGCCGCTGATCCCGTACATCGGCTCGCGCTTCGATGCGTCGCCCGCCCTGATTACCGCGATCCTCGGCGTGCACGCCCTGTGCCAGCTGATCGCGGCGCCCGTGTGGGGCCGGCTCAGCGACCGCTATGGCCGCCGCCCGATCCTGATGTTCTCGCTCGCCGGCGCCTGCGTGTCCTACGCCATCCTCGGTTTCGCGCCCGACATCGGCTGGGTGCTGGCGTCGCGCGTCCTCGGCGGGCTGATGGCAGGCAACATCTCTGCGGCAATGGCCTATGCGTCCGACATCAGCACGCCGCAAGACCGGGCGAAGGCGCTTGGCACGATCGGTGCGGCGATCGGCATCGGATTCATGATGGGTCCCGCGATCGGCGGGCTGCTCGCGGGCAACGACCTCGCCACCGCAAGCTTCGTGCGGCCCGCGCTCGTCTCCATGGCGCTCGCCGTGTTCGCGATCGTGCTGGTCGCGCTGCGCCTGCCGGAGAGCCATACCCCCGAACAGCGCGCGCGCGCTGCGCTCGAGGAAGGCGCGCGTCGCTCGCCGCTCGCGCTGCTGAGGGAGCTTCCGGCCTTGCGCTACGTGACCCTCGCGGCGCTCTGCATCGCCATTGCGCAGGCGATCTTCGAATCGATCTTTGCGCTCTGGGCGCTCGCGCGCTTCGGATACGGCCCGCGCACCGTCGGGCTTTTCATGTTCGGTCTCGCGATCGTGCCGGTGCTCATGCAGGGCGGCCTCGTGCGCGTGCTCGTGCCGCGTTTCGGCGAATACCGGATTGCCTACGCGGGCATCGCCTCCTTCGTGATCGGCATGGCCATCGCGGCGCTCGCGCCCGGCATCGAAGTCGCGGTGCTCGGGCTCGTCATTTGCGGGGCGGGCTCGGGCGCCTTCAACCCGACGGGTTCCGCGCTCGCCTCGAAGCAGGCCGGCGGCGGCAACCGCGGCAGCGTGCTCGGCACCTACCAGTCGAGCAGCAGCCTCGGGCGCGTCATCGGGCCGTTCCTGTCGGGGGCCGTGTTCGCGCGCTTTGGCGCGGGCGCGCCGCTGCTGCTCGGTGCGATGATCGCTGCGCCCGCCGCGGTAGCGATCGCGCTGTCTAGTAGGCGAGCTCGAAGCGCAGGCCAAACGCCAGCGCGTGATCCGAACCCGGTTCGAGGCCCGGGTTGATGATGTACTGGATGTCGGGCTGCAGCGTCAGCCACCCGGTGACTGGAATGCGCCAGGTGAGTTCGAGGTTGTCCTCATTGCCACGCACCGGCGCAATGGCGTGCACGTGCGCATACGCGAGGCCTACGCCGCGCCAGGTGAAACCCGCGCCGATGTAGCGCTCGATCGGGCTGACATCGTCATCGGCCACGCCGATGCGCAGGAAGCCGGTGAGCTGCCGGTCCGGAGTCGCCACGTCGCCGAGCAGGCGCACGTCGATGAGGCCGTAGACGCCGCTGTTGCCGGAGCGCATGACCGGGTCGCCGTTCACGTCGACGGCTTCAACGTCGGGAAATTCCGCGGTGTAGTGCCACACGCCAATGGCGGCCTTCCTGATCCGCTCCCCGCGACGCTGCACTTCAGCGATCAGCAGCGCGCCATCGCCCTTGTCGAAGCGGATCGCGGTGCGCTTGGGGTGCGCCGGGTCGCCCGGCACGCCGTCGAGCGCGGCGGCGAGCACCGACCAGCGCTCGAAGTCGGCGCGCCAGCGCAGGGCGAGGCTCGTGACGGGAAAGATCGAGGGGCCGTTCTGGCCGGAGTCGGCCAGCTCGGAACCGATGCCGTGCGCCGAATTGATGAACAGGGAGCCGCTCTCGATCGAATCGAACTCGGAGTTCAGGTCGTAGAGGCCGAAACGCAGCGACTGGCGGCGATCCACGCCGAAGCGCCAATCGGCCCAGGCCTCGTAGAGGCGCGCGGCCTGCACGCCCGTCTCGATGTTGCTGACGCCGTGCATGTCGCCGGTGAGTTCACCGCCGAAAGTCTGGCCGTTGTTGTAGAGGCCATAGAGGAAGAACTCGACGCCGGACAGGCCGAACGCGCGCTCGGCGTCGATGGAAAGGGTTACATCGAGGTTGTCGAGGTAACGGGTGCCCGTGTCGAGCCCGCCGTCCTGGTTGCGCCACCACTCGCCGGTGTAGGTGACACCGAAGTCATAGGGCGATTCGGCAAGGGCGGATCCGGCAAGGGTCGTTGCGAGGAGTGCCAGCGCCAGCCGGCCGCGCGAGTGGATCAAGATGACGGTATCCCGGGCTCTGGAAACGAAGGTGCGTATTGGACTACAGCTTCCCTCCCCGCAGGAGGACACAGGAAGGGTTCGACCGCCTGTCAGACTGCTTGAGGGGGCGGACGGCGCCCCCGGCCAAAACCGATATGCTTGTCACATGAGCGAATGCCTCAAGCCGTTTGCCAGGGGTGACGTATTCGTCGGCGTCACGGAGCTCAACGACCCGCTCGATGACCACGCCGGCCGCGGCCGCATCATCCAGTATGACGCGAACCTGCGGCCGAAGGGGGTGTTGTGGCTCGGGGCCACCTCCCATCTCGTCGGCGGGCTCGGCTTCGACGCGCGCGGCGTATTGTGGGCCTTCGATTCGCATTCCTTCGTCGTGCTGAACATCCACCCGGACGGCCGGGTGCAGATCCGCGACGAACTGCCGACGCGCGCCTTCTCGCACGCGACCTTCGCGAAGGACGGATCGATGCTGCTCGGCGAGCATGTGGCGGGCGATTCGGTCCGCCCCGAAGTCGCCGCGCGCATGAAGACGAAAGTGCCGTTCTTCCCGGGAGGCGACCGTTTCGGCGACGGACACGTGTGGCGCTTCTCCGCCGACGGCAAGTTGCTGCGCGAATACGCGACCCAGACCCATGGCGGCATGGCGGGGTTCCTTGGCGTCACGCATTCGGCCATCGCGCCCGACGGCCGCACGCTCGTCTATTGCACCGAGACCGGCCCGCGCCTCATGCGCTACGACCTCGCGAACGACCGCCAGTTGCCGGACCTGCAGTCTTTCCAGCCGCCCTTCAAGGGGCCGCCCGAGATGTTCTTCGGCATGGCCTATGGGCACGACGGATTGCTGTACGTGTCGCGCGGGGGCCGCATCGATGTGGTGAACGACCGCGGCGAAACCCAGCGCTCCATCCCGCTCGAGGGCTTCGGCTGGGCGACCCTCGCGCTCACGCCCGACGGACGGTTTGCATACCTGGGCAGCTTCCTGTCGGGCCAGGTGGCTCAGGTCTCTTTGAAGACCGGTGCGGTAACGCACACGGCCGAGACCGGTCAGGCGCGGGCGCTGGCGGGGCTCGCGGTGTTTGCGGGCAAGGGGCGCGTGGTCAGGAAGAAGAAGGCTCCCGCGAAGAAAGCTCCCGCGAGGAAGACCGCCGGCAAGAAGAAGGCGGTCAGGCGGTCAGCGCGAAAAGCAGCGCCACGGCGAGGGCGGCGATAACGGCGAGCGGCGTGCGGCTGGGGGAAATGAACATGGCGGCCTCCTTGTCAGGGGCGCAAGTGTCACGCGCGCTGTCGTCGCGAAAAAGCCGACAAACTTGAAATCATTGTCCGGTGCTGATAAACAATCGGCGTGGACCGGCTCGCCGTCATGGCCACTTTCGTCCGGGTCGCCGAGCGCGGCAGTTTCACGCGCGCGGCCAATGACCTCGGAATCTCGCGCGCGCAGGCGAGCCAGCAGGTGGCGTCGCTCGAGAAGCGGCTCGGCGTGCGCCTCTTCGACCGCACGACCCGCAAGGTGGCGCTGAGCAACGACGGCGCCGAATACCTCGAGCGTTCCCGACGCATCCTCGCTGAAGTGGCACAGGCGGACGAGGCGATGAGCCGCACGCGCGAGCGGCCGCAGGGGCGGCTGCGGGTCGACGTGCCGATCGCCTTCGGCCGCAACCTGCTGATACCCGCGCTGCCGGAGTTCCTGCGCCGCTACCCGGGCCTCGCGCTCGAGGTCCGCTGCAACGACCGGGTGGTCGACCTGCTCGAGGAGAAGGTCGATGTGGCGCTGCGCTTCGGCCCGGTGCGCGATGGCCGGCTGATTGCGCGCCCGCTCTGCACCACGCGCTGGCTGACCTGCGCGGCGCCTGCCTATCTCGCCGCGCGGGGTGCGCCGCGTGACCCGGCCGACCTCGCGGGCCACCAGTGCATCGGCTACCTCGCCGGTGATGCGGGCCGCCCGCGCGAGTGGCGCTTCCGCAAGGGCAAGGCACATGTGAAGCAGCGCGTCGCCTGCGTGCTCGCCTTCGACAGCGCCGAGTCCGTGCTCTCGGCTGGCCTCGCCGGCGCGGGCATCTTCCAGACGAACCAGTTGCTCGCGGCGAGGGCGCTGCATACTGGCGCCCTGCAGCAGGTGCTCGCGGACTACGCCGACGAGGGTGCGCCTGCGTCGATCGTCTACCCCGCGAGCGCGCGGCAATCCGCTGCCGTGCGCGTCTTCGGGGATTTCATGGGGCGGCTGCTGCGCGACTACGCCGATCGCGGCGCCGGGATCGCGGCAAAGGATCCGGGAGGTACCGGATGATCTTCCGACTGGGCGAGCGGTGGCTCGAGACCGATGGCGACGCGTGGTACGTGGCGCCGGGTGCGCAGGTGATCGGCAGCGTGCGGCTCGGGCGCGACGCCAGCGTCTGGTTCAACGCGGTATTGCGCGGCGACAGCGACTGGATCGACATCGGCGCCGGCACCAACGTGCAGGACGGCAGCGTGATCCACACCGACGCCGGCGCTCCCACGCATATCGGCACGGGCGTGACCATCGGCCACATGGCGCTGCTGCACAGTTGCACGGTGGGCGACGAAACCCTGGTCGGCAATGGCGCGATGGTGCTCGACCGCGCACGCATCGGCCGCCGCTGCGTCATCGCAGCGGGGACCCTCGTGCCACCCGACCGCGAGATCCCTGATGGTTCGCTCGCCATGGGCTCCCCGGCCCGCGTCGTGCGCGAGGTCGGCGAGCGCGAGCTGGCCATGATTGCGCACGCGGCGGCGCACTACCGCGCGCGCGCCATCGAATATCGCAAGGGATTGCGCGCCGATCCGCGCGGCACGGGCGATTGGTGACCCGAAGCCGGGCTCAGTGATCGAGGCGGGACCGACGCTCGCGCATGCTGCGCCATGCCACCCCGGTGCCTGCGGAGAGAAGCACCGAAGCCGTCAGGAGCCATAGTACGGCGAGGCCTGCAAGCTTCGCCAGCTTCATTGCGACCAGGGCGACCACAAGGACTCGCCGATCGCCATCTTGATGGAGAATCAGGCCGAGACCGACAAGGTTCTCGAGCCAATCGAAGGCTGTGGGAACCAGCAGCAGCGGCCACAGCGATCGTGCACTCAGGCGTGCATATGCGCCGGGCCAGGCGCTGCGCACACCGAATGCCACCAGCGCGGCAAACACTTCATGGCCGCGGTGCGCGTCGTGCCTAGCCCCTGTACTCTCCGTCCACGGGCGAACAATGGCCACTGCGATGGGGGACTCATGATCGATCCAGCAAAGCGAATCCTGTGGGCCGCCTGCGCGGTGTGCGGCCTTGTACCCGCGATCGCGGGCGCCGAAGGGCAGGTGCCGGGCGCGACGCCGCAGCAGCAGGCGGCGATGGAGGCGCAGGCAAGGGTAGGCGCACCGGGCGCTCCTCACGCCGGGCTGGCCGCTTCGGCGGGAAGCTACGACATCATGATAAGGAGCTGGCGTTCGCCTGCGGAGCCGCCCACGGAAGATGCCGGGACGGCGACGCGCAAGATGATTCTCGACGGGCGCGTGCTGGTCGAGATGATGAATGCGACGTTGATGGGTCGACCCTACACCGGGCACGAAATGAGCGGCTACGACAATGCCACCGGCGAATACTGGACGACCTGGATGGACAATAATTCGACCGGCCTGATGGTATTCCGCGGCAGCTGTGACGCCGCAGGCGCGTGCTCGCTGAGCGGCAGCTGGCAGGATCCGGCCACGAAGCGCTCGGTCACCGCACGCATGACGACCCGCTGGACCAGCCCCGGTACACAGCTGTTCGAAATGTTCGGTCCCGGCCGGGACGGCAAGGAAGTCAAGGCGCTGGAAATCGTCTACACGAAGAAATGAGCGCGCAACCGTAAGTTCGCCCTGTCAGTATCAGGATCCTGAAAGGTTGCCGGGCGGCAAGTGGCCCGGTCATTGCTGCCGATGTATTTGCATCGGGACAGGCGCGGGACAGGTGCGAAATTCGCGCGGCCAGCAAAGCTCAGTCATGGTTGACGGCACGAACCGGGTCCAGGCGCGGCACCAGTACGTGATGGATCGCGAACGTCACGAGGTAGGCGAAAGCGCAGAACGTCAACAGGACCGTGTAAGCGGCCGCCTCGTCGCCCGCGGCCCTGTAGTGGTCGAGGGTCATGCCGCAAACGATCGGGAACAGCATGCCGCCGATCGCACCCGCGAATCCGCCGATGCCTGTCACTGAAGCGACGGCCCGCTGCGGGAACAGGTCGGACACCGTGGTGAACAAGGTTGCCGACCAGGCCTGGTGCGCCGAGCCCGCCAGGGCGATCAACAGCACCGCAGGCCACACGTCGACCCGCGTGGCGGCGACCACCGGCACGACGCAGATCGCAAACAGCAACATGCCGCACTTGCGGGCCCGGGTGATGGTCCATCCCCGCCCGTACAGGTGGCCGGTGATCCACCCGCCAGCAATGCTCAACACCGTGACGATCGCGTAGATGGCGACGAGCTTGTCCCAGCTCTGCCTGATGTCGAGCCCGTAGACTTTCTTGAAGAAGTCCGGCAGCCAGATCAGGAAGAACCACCAGACCGGGTCCGTCAGGAACTTGGCGGTTATGAAGGACCACGTCTGCCGATATCGCAGCAGCTGCGCCCACGATATCTTCGCGGCCCCACTGCTTGCCGGCGAGTCGGCCTCGATCAGGGCAAGCTCGGCGGGCGACACCCGGCTCGACTCCCGCGGCTCCGAGTACAACCACCACCAGAAGGCGAGCCAGACGAACCCGGCAATGCCCGCGAGCACGAACGCCGACTGCCAGCCCCAGTTCAGCGCGATGGCCGGCACGATCGCGGGCGCCAGTACCGCCCCGACGTTGGTGCCCGAGTTGAACAGGCTGGTCGCGAGCGCCCGTTCGCCTTTCGGGAACCACTGCGCGACGGCCTTGATCGCGGTCGGGAAGTTGCCGCCTTCGCCCAGGCCGAGTGCGATGCGGGCCGACAGGAATCCCGATACGCTGCCGACGGCGGCATGTGCCATGGCTGCGAGGCTCCAGGCGACGATGGATATCGCATAGCCGGGCCTCGTGCCGATCCGGTCGACCAGCCAGCCGAATCCCAGCAGGCTGACGCCGTAAGCGCCCTGGAACGCCGAGTTGACGATGCCGAACTCGGTTGCGCTCCAGCCGAGTTCCTCATCGAGGAGTTCCTTGATGAGGGACAGGACTTGCCGATCGACATAGTTGATCGTGGTGGCGAAGAACAGCAATGCGCAGACGATCCAGCGGAAGCGGCTGGTGGTCGGTGTTGCGGCCATTACCGTTGCCACGATCGGCCTGCAGGCCTGCCCATTCGCATGATTCCCCGGATGGTGCCGTCGTTCAGCGTGTTGCTGCGATCGCCGCCGCGGCGTTGCGGGTGATGTCGCTCCATGCGCTGCGCCGCAAGAGTCCTGCCGCGGCGATCCACGATCCGCCGACGCACGCGACGTTTGGCTGCGCGAGGTAACTTGCCGCATTGCCGGGCGAGATGCCTCCAGTCGGGCAGAAGCGCAGCGCTGGAAACACCGGTGCGACGGATCTCAGCAACTCGATTCCCCCGCAATGGGCTGCCGGAAAAAGCTTCAGGCAGGTGTAGCCCTCACTCTCAAGGTCCATCATTTCGCTGGGCGTCGCGACGCCCGGCAGCCACGGGATCGGCAAGCGACCTGCCGCGGTGACCAGTGCCGCAGTCGAGCCTGGGCTCACCGCGAACGCCGCCCCCGCATCGGCGACCCGCTGCAAGTCCTCTGCCCTGAGGCAGGTGCCGCCGCCTACGCAGAATCCGGGTCGCTCGCGCGCCAGCCGCCCAATGCCGGCCAGCGCCTGCGCAGTTCTCAGGGTCACTTCCATGATGCCGATGCCGCCGGCCTGCAGGGCGTCGGCGAGCGGTACGGCGTGCGCAGGGTCGTCGAGCGTCACCACGGGAATCACCTTGCTGATGCCCAGGTAACCGGCAATTCCATCAACCATTGGGAGCCTCCCGCAGGACTGCACGGACGCGCGCCCGCACTCCGCACTGCATGATCCCGGCAATTTCGTTCGTCAGCTGCCTGCTAAATCCCGGGCTCTCCGGCAGGTCGGCTCCGAAGATTTCGCGCATCCCGAGGAATCCTTCGGCCAGCCCCGCGGCGCTGCCGGATTCGCGGCTGGCAATCTCCGCGAAGCGGGCCGCGAGCGGGTCGTCGACCGTATGCGGTGCGCCCTCTCCGAGGCCCGCGGCGTACAGGATCCAAGCGGCGATCACGAGCAGGATCAAGGATGCGGATTGACCCGCCTCAAGTCGCTGCCGCAACGGCGCGAGCAGTCGCTGCGGCAGCTTCTGCGAGCCGTCCATCGCGATCTGCCCGAGCGCGTGCCGCAAGGCGCTGTTGCCGAAGCGCGCCAGCAGGCGATGCTGGTAGGCGGCCAGATCGAGACCCTCGGTTGGCACCAGGGTGGGGGCCAGTTCGTCGCGCATCAGCATTTCGATGAAAGGGCGAAGATCGGAGTCGGCCATCGCCTCGTGCACCATGCGATAGCCCGCGGCGAGGCCGAGATAGGCCAGGCTCGAATGGCTGCCATTGAGCAACCGCAACTTGGCGATCTCGAACGGCCGCACGTCCCTCACCCACTGTACGCCGGTGAGATCGAGGGCGGGGCGGGCGCCGGCGAACCGGTCTTCGATCACCCACTGGGTGAAAGGCTCCGTCACCACCAGTGCGAGATCCCGAAGGCCCGTCTCCGACTCGGCCTCGGCAATATCGGCGGCTGTGGTCGCGGGAACGAGGCGATCGACCATGCTCGAGGGAAACGCCACGCCGCGTTCGATCCAATCGGCCAGGCCCGGATCGAGCCGCCCGGCAAGATCCACCACGATGCGGCGCAAGGCGGCGCCGTTGTTCGGCAGGTTGTCGCAACAAAGGACTGTCGGTGCCGCCACGCTTGCCTGCCGCCGCGCCCGCAGGCCGGCGACAAGCAGGCCAATTGCACTGCGGGGCCGCACGGGATCGCGAAGGTCGTGGACGATGTCGTCGTGCTCGATGTCGAGCCGGCCGGTAGCGGGAGAGCGGCAGTAACCCTTCTCGGTCACCGTCATCGAGATGAGCCGCGTCGATGGCCGCGCGATGGTTGCGATGACGGCGGCAGGGTCGTCCGGCGCAACAAGGACCGCGGCCAGCGACTGGACCAGGCGATAGCGCGTGCCGGCGGCATCGCGCTCGGCCACCGTGTACAGGCACTCCTGGGGCAGAAGCTGTTCGCGGACGGATGCCGAGCGGCACGAGACGCCACAGATCCGCCAGTCGCCACCGGCGCGATCCAGCAGTTCGTCAAAATGACTGGCCTGGTGCGCGCGATGGAAAGCCCCCAGCCCGAGATGGACGATGCCCACGCCGTGGGCCTCGCGCCGGTAGCGGGGCCGGCGCACGGCCGGGGACAGGCGCGCAAGGCTCGCCGGATGCAGGCGCGTCGCGTTCACAGCCGATAGGCTCGCTTGCAGAGCCGGTAGGCGAGGTCGATGGCGATTTCAAGCGCCTCGTCCTCGTCGAGCTGGTGCTCTGCCACGAGTTCGGCGAGATAGCCGCAATCGACCCGGCGCGCAACGTCGTGCCGAGCCGGAATCGAGCAGAAGGCCCGGGTATCGTCGTTGAATCCCACTGTGTTGTAGAAGCCGGCCGTTTCGGTCACCTGGCGCCGAAACCTCCGCATGCCTTCCGGGCTATCGTGAAACCACCACGCGGGGCCGAGTTTCAGCGCGGGGTAGTGGCCGGCGAGCGGCGCGAGCTCGCGTGCATAAGTCGACTCGTCCAGCGTGAAGACGATCAGTGTCAGGCGGGAGTCGTTGCCGTGGCGGTCGAGGAGCGGCTTGAGTCCCCCGACATAGTCCGTGCGTTGCGGCATGTCGGCGCCCTTGTCGCGGCCGAACCGTGCGAAGAGCTCCGCGTTGTGATTGCGATGGGAGCCCGGGTGCAGTTGCATGACGAGGCCGTCTTCCAGGCTCATGCCTGCCATGACCGTCAGCATGTGCGCGCGGAACAGTTCCGCATCCCGGGCCGTGATGGCGCCCGCGACGACTCGCCGGAACAACGCCCGTGCCTCCCGGTCACCCAGGCTCGCGGTCGCCGCCGTCGGATGACCGTGATCGGTCGCCGTGGCTCCCATCGCGGCGAAATAGCGCCGCCGCGCGCGCAATGCGTCCAGATAGCCCTGGTAGCCGAAGGCATCGCAGCCGGTGATATCGGAGAGTCGCGCGAGATTGCCGCGAAAACCCTCGAATTCCGGATCGAGCACCGGGTCGGGCCGGAAGGTCGTGATCAGGCGCCCCGGCCAGCCTGAACGGCGCGTCTCCTCGTGATGCCGCAGGTCATCGAGCGGGGATTCCGTGGTCGCGAGGACTTCGATGCCGAATTGCTCGAAGAGTGCGCGCGGCCGGAACGCCGCCTCCGCCAGCTTGCCGCTGATCGCGTCGAAATAGTGATCGGCCGTTTCTGCCTGCAGCCTGACGTCGAGGCCGAAGACCGCGGCGAACACCCAGTCGAGCCACAGGCGTGACGGCGTGCCGCGGAACAGGTGGTAGTTCGCGGCGAACAACCGCCAGACGCTGCGGGAGTCCGCCTCGCGGGGCGTGCCGTCGCTGCGCGCCACCCCCAGCCGCTCGAGCGCAATGCCCTGGCTGTACAGCATGCGCAGCAGGTAGTGGTCGGGCGTGATGAGCAATTGCGCGGGATCGGCGAAGGGCTCATTGCCCGCGAACCAGGCAGGGTCCGTGTGCCCGTGCGGGCTGACGATGGGCAACCGCCTGACCTCGGAATACAGGCGGCGTGCGATCGCGCGCGTGCCCGGCTCCGCAGGCAAGAGCCTGTCGGGGTGCAGGGCCAGTGAGGCAGCCACGAAGTTAGTGGCGCGCCAGCGCGGCTGCCACGGCGAAGCGATTGCGCCGTGCCACGGCCTTGGCCTTGGCCGCCGCCAGCGCCTCCGATTCGGTCGCGTCGAGGAGGTAGTTCATGACCTGCTTGAGGTGCTTCTGCATCGCCGTCCGCGCCGCCTGCGCGTCGCGGTTGCGCAGGGCGTTGAGGATCGCCCGATGTTCGGCAATGACCGGCTTGACGCCGCGTGCGCGCGAACGCCGGAAGAGCTCGACGCACAGCGGGCTCTTCAGCCGGATGGTCCACAGCGACTCGACGACCGACGCGATGGCCCGGTTGCCCGTGGCATCCGCGATCATCTGGTGGAACTTCCGGTCGGCGTCCTCGCCATGGCCGTGCCGGTTGGCTGCCTCCATTTCCGCCAGCAGGTCCTCGAGCCCGGCGATCTCGCGGTCGGAAATCTGGGTGGCGGCGAGTGCGGCGGATTCGCCCTCGAACAGGATGCGGGCTTCGGTCAGGTCGAACGGGCCGACATCCACTGGCAGCGAAAGGATCCGGGTGGTCGGCAGCGCAATGACATACACCCCGGAACCCTTCTTCACCTTGACCGCGCCGTCGTTCTGCAGGGTGACGATGGCCTCGCGGACGGTCGTGCGGCTCACCCTGAAGGCCGTTGCGAGGTCGCGCTCGCCGGGCAGCCGGCCGCCGACGGGGTACTTGCCGCCGGCAATCGCCATCGCGAGCTTTTCGGCCAGCTGGCGGTAGAGGCGCGAGCTGTGGGTCTCGGGCTTCTCAGGGGTTCGTGCCATGAAAGTTACCAAAGTGGTGTGGGCTATCGTGGCGGAAGTGTAGCCCACTTATACTACCCGGTATCCGGTAGACACACACAGGAGCCGGTTCGCGCCCCATGAAAATCAGTGCCGCACGCGTCATCGTCACTTCGCCGGGGCGCAATTTCGTCACGCTCAAGTTGCAGACCGATGAGGGCCTGTACGGCATCGGCGACGCCACCCTGAACGGCCGCGAACTGGCCGTCGTCGCCTACCTGAACGATCACGTGCTGCCGTGCCTGATCGGCCGCGACCCGGCGCGCATCGAGGACATCTGGCAGTTCCTGTATCGCGGCGCCTATTGGCGGCGCGGGCCGGTGACGATGCGCGCCATCGCCGCCGTCGACGTGGCCTTGTGGGACATCAAGGCCAAGCTGGCAGGCATGCCGCTGTACCAGTTGCTCGGCGGCAGGAGCCGCGAGCGGGTGCTGGTCTACGGGCATGCCAACGGCGAGGACCTGGATGCGACCGTGGACGCCGTCGGTCGGTACATCGACATGGGCTACAGGGCGGTGCGGGCGCAGTCGGGAGTTCCGGGTGTTACTCTGGCCTATGGAGTCGGGAGGGGCACCCTGAACTACGAGCCCGCCGATGCCGCGCTGCCGACGGAAACGGCCTGGAATACGTCCCGCTATCTCGACTTCGTGCCACGGCTTTTCGACCGGCTGCGCGCGCGCTTCGGCAACGAAGTCGAACTGCTGCACGACGTGCATCATCGCCTCACGCCGATGGAGGCGGCCCGCCTGGGGCGGTCACTCGAGCCGCACCGGCTCTTCTGGCTCGAGGATGCCACGCCTGCCGAGAATCAGGAGGCGTTCAGGCTGATTCGCGCACACACGACCACGCCGCTCGCCGTCGGCGAGGTGTTCAACAGCATCTGGGACTGCAAGGACCTGATCCAGGGCCAGCTCATCGACTACATACGCACGACCGTGGTGGGCGCGGGCGGCATCACGCACTTGCGCCGCATCGCCGACCTGGCTGCGCTGTACCAGGTGCGCACCGGTTGCCACGGCGCGACCGACCTGTCGCCGGTGACGATGGGCGCGGCCCTGCACTTCGATACCTGGGTGCCGAATTTCGGCATCCAGGAATACATGCGCCATACGAGCGAGACCGACGCCGTGTTTCCGCATGACTACAGGTTCGAGCGGGGCTACCTGTTCGCAGGCGATTCGCCGGGGCATGGCGTCGATATCGACGAGTCGCTGGCAGCCCGCTTCCCGTACAAGCCGGCGAGCCTGCCCATTGCGCGGCTCGAAGACGGAACGATGTGGAACTGGTAGTCGACGTTGCCCGGCCGGTCGTCGCGGTCGGCGAGTGCATGCTCGAGCTGTCATGCATGGGTGCGGCGGAGGGCGCGCGCCTGGGCGCAGGCTGGACGCTCGGTCTCGGCGGCGACACTTACAACACCGCCGTCCACCTGCGCAGGCTGGGGCTGCCGGTGCGGTATTTCAGCGCACTCGGCCAGGATCAGTACAGTGCGGAGATGCTGGCGGCGTGGCGGGCGGAAGGGCTGGATACCGGCCTCGTCCTGTTCCATCCACGGCACATGCCGGGCCTCTACGCGATCCACACCGATGCGCAAGGCGAGCGCGGGTTCGCCTACTGGAGGAACTGCTCGGCAGCCCGATCCCTGTTCGATTTGCCGGGGATCGAGTCGGCATTGGCCGCTGCGGAGACGGCCGGCCTCCTGTACCTGTCAGGCATCACCCTGTCGCTGTTCGGTCCCGCGCAGCGCGCGCGCCTCGTCGAGTTGGCCGCATGCGTCCGCGCACGGGGAGGCGTCGTCGCCTTCGACGGCAACTACCGCCCGGCCGGCTGGGCGGATGTGGCCGCTGCGCGCGCGGCCATGCAGGCCGTCGCACCGCAGGTGTCGATCGCGTTGCCGACGCTGGAGGACGAGCAGCGGCTGTTTGGCGATGCGAGCGCCGGGGACGTCATCGATCGCTGGCTCGGAAGCGGTGCGATTGAAGTCGTCGTCAAGCGCGGCGCCGCGGGTTGTGTCGTGGGCGCTGCCTCGGGACGGGTTGAAGTCCCGGCGGCAGCCGTCGACCGCGTGCTCGATACGACCGGCGCAGGCGACGCCTTCAACGCCGGTTATCTCGCGGCCCGCGCGCATGGCAAAGCGCCCCCTGAAGCCGCGCAGGCCGCCGCGCGGCTTGCCGCCCGGGTGGTGCAGCATCGCGGTGCCCTCCTGCCCCGCCAGCAGGCATGGAGCGCCGACCCGGGAGGCCACGGCTAGAGGCTGGGCCCCGGGTAGGCGGGCGGTCGGCTCAGGGCTTTCCCGCGTCGGATTTCGCGTTGGACTGGATGGCCGCCTTGATGACTTCCTGCTGGAACGCCATGCGCTCCGGGAAGATCGCCGGAAGCAGTTTCGGCGCCTCGCCGAGGTCCATGGTCCATGGGTGGGCGCGAGTGAACGGCTTCCAGTCCGGAACGTCGCTCCCATTCGGGCTGCCGGTGCGGGCAAAGTTGATCCAGTAGTGCCTCAGCGGGGCCGACACTTCGATGTCGTGCGGGCTCAGGGTCATTCCCGGCCACAGCGGCTGGAGAAACAGTTGGCTGACCTCGGCGCCGTGGCCCGCGCCGGGCACCTTGCCGCGCTGGCCGTCGTCGACATAGGTGTAGTAGTAAAGCCAGGCAGGCGCCTTGGCCGCCTCCATGTCGGCGACCAGGGTCCACGCCGGGGCGAGAAACAACATGTCGCCGAAGTAGGTGTCCTTCAGCGCCTTGTCGTCCAGCGGCCCATATACCGCACGGGCCTGGTCCGGCGTGACGCCGAGCATGATCGCGTCGAGCGGCAGGTTGATGCGCTGGATCAGGTTGGCTTCCCAGCTGTTGGCACCGGCGATGTACGGAACGGGGTTCTGGCGGCCTTCGCGGAAGACGCGACCCAGGTCATCGGGGATGACCCGGCCATCCACCACCGGATTCATGGAGCTGTCCTTCTGGGGATAGGCGAGGATCTGCGCTGCGGTGAGCGCCCGCATCTTCGCCGGCGCCTGCTCGTCGTCGGCGATGCCGAAGCTCGCGGCAAACTCGAGTCCATCGGACTCGAGCGACTTGAAGCGACCGGAAGCCTTGCGCAGGTGGCGGCTGGCGTCGGCGGCGACACCGCCGCTCTCGGAAATGGCGCGCTGGAACAGTCCCCGGGCCGACGGCGCGACCATCAGGTAGTTCACCGATACGCCACCGGCCGATTGGCCGAAGATGGTCACCTCGCGCGGATTGCCGCCGAAGGCGGCGATGTTGTCGTGCACCCACTGCAGCGCCGCGATCTGGTCCATCAGGCCGTAGTTCGCCAGTCCTTCGCTGGACTGCGCGCGGGTCAACGCCGGGTGGCCGAAACGACCCAGGCGGTCGAGCCGGTAGTTGATCGTGACCAGCACGATTCCCTGCCGCGCGAACTGGCTGCCGTCATAGCCGGGTTGCGACCCCGCTCCGGCGCGAAAGCCGCCACCGTGGATCCAGACCATCACCGGCAGGGCCCCCGCCTGCGCGCCAGCCGGCGCGTAGATGTTCAGGCTCAGGCAGTCCTCGCTCTGCGGCATCTCCGGCGCTCCCGGGCGAACCGGCTGCGGGCAGATCGGGCCGAATGCCGCGGCATCCCGCACGCCGTCCCAGGCTGCTGCCGGCTGCGGCGGACGCCAGCGAAGGGCGCCCACCGGCGGCGCGGCGAAAGGAATTCCGCGGAACACACGGATACCGTCCTGCGTGGTGCCGCGCAGCTTGCCCTGGGCGGTCCGCACTTCCGGGCCCGCCGCCTGCGCCGCAACGGCCAAGGCCAGGCAGGTGAGCAGCGCGCAAGCTGACATCAGTGAGTGGACTGCTCTCATTCGAAACCCCTTCTGGTGTTCGAGGCCAGGCGCCGGAATTTGTTCTGGACTGCCCGGAGGTATGCAAGGTGGCATGGCATCGTCATCCACATTGGTAACCGGATTTGTCAGACGCTGTCAATCGGTTACTATCAGGACCGACGTCGACGGGCGCACCTGACGATCGACCAGCACAAATACCAGGGGGAGTTGACCAGTCATGCAACGCGAAACTGCCAGCCGCATTGGTTCCGTCGCCGTGCTGACCGCGACCTTGGCGGCGCTCAGCACGCCGGCCGTCGCCATCGAGGAAGTCGTCGTGACGGCCCGCAAGATGGAGGAGCGGCTCGTCGACGTGCCGATGGCCATCACCGCCATGACGTCGGAAGACATCGAGCAGAAGGGGATCCGCAGCCTGGATGACGTGGCCGCCAACACCCCGGGCCTCACCTTTTCGAACCTGCAGGGCGAACAACTTCCGGCGCCGGTCATCCGTGGCGTGGCGCCGATCGACATTTTCGGCGAGAACAACGTCGGCATCTTCATCGATGGCGTCTACGTGTCCGGTCGCTCGGGCCTGAACTTCAGCCAGATCGACATGGAGCGCATCGAGGTCATCAAGGGCCCCCAGGCAGCGCTGTATGGCCGCAACAGCTTCAGCGGCGCCATCAATTACGTCACCGAGAAGCCGACGGACCAGTTCAAGGCGAAGACCGAAGTGACGGTCGGCAAGGACGGCAAGTTCAGGACGGCCGTTTCGGTCGGAGGCCCGCTGGTCGAGGGCACCCTCAAGGGCCGCCTCGCGGTCAACTACGACAAGTATGACGGCGCATACGAGAACCAGTACTCCGGGATCGGCCGTGGCGCCGACATCGGCGGTTTCGAGTACAAGACCGGCCACGGCTCCCTCGTGTGGACGCCCAATGACGCATTCGAGGCCGAACTCGGGCTGTATGTGTCGAAGGACCAGATCGACAACACGCCGCAGCACCCGGTGGCGGCGAACTGCGAGGATCGGCGCGCTGTCAATCCGATGCTTTCGAGCCGGCTGCAGAACTTCTGCGGCACGCTCGAATCCGTTGGTCGCGAGGGCGTCACGGTCATCCCACAGGCCCTCGGTGAGAGTCGCAGGCTGAGCAGGGCCAACCTCCGCCTAAACTGGGATACCAATGCCGGAACGCTCACGTCGCTGACTGGCTATTCGGCCCTGAGGAACAGCTTCCTCATCGACGGCGGCAGGGGCCTCGGCGAACAAGTGATCTTCACCTACCTGTCGGGGCTGATGGTTCCCGGGCCGCCGTTCAACCGCTACAGCCAGCGCAGGCAGTTCACCACCGGCCTTCTTCAGGTCGAGCCTGAGTCCTCGACGGATGAGTTGAGCGAGGAATTGCGGTTCACCAGCCCCGCAGACCGCCCGTTCCGGTACTCCGGCGGCCTCTATGTGTACCAGACGAAATTCAAGGGTGTAACGCGCGGCACGGTGGCCACCCGGGCGCTGCCGGCGGATTTCGGCTCTTTCTGCCTGGCCTGTACCTTCACCGGACCGGGTGGCTGGGTCGATTTCGCGCAAGGCGCCGGCGATGCAACCTTCCTGCCGTGGTTCAACGACAAGCCCCTGGGCGGTGGCAGTGCCGAGAAAACCAACCTGACCGAAGACAGGGCCTATGCGGTGTTCGCCTCGGCGGACTGGGATTTCCTCGAGAACTGGACCGGCCGCATCGAGGGTCGCTATACGCGCACCGAGAAGGAATTCGAGAACACGGTGAACGGCGAGTCGGGCGACGATTCGTGGGGTACCAAGGATTGGCGCGCCACCGTGAGCTACAAGCCGGCCGACAACATGACGGTTTACGGGACGATCGGCCACGCGGAGAAGGCGGGCGGCTTCGACACGGGCACCGTGCAGTTCCAGGACAATCCCGGCGTGAACGTCAACGTGTTCAGGTCATTCGATCCGGAGCAGAACCTCACCTACGAGCTGGGATTCAAGTCCGAATTCTTGGATCGCCGGCTGCGCACCGACATTGCGGTCTACTACATCGACTGGTCCGACATCGTGATTCCGCAGGGCCAGGAGTCGATCGATGGCCGGCCGCTGGTGACGCCCACCGCCTTCAACGTGAATAGCGGCGATGCTTCCATCACGGGCGTCGAGTTTTCCGTGGCGGCGACGATCACCGATCGCCTGAGCGCCAATTTCGGCGTTTCCTACCAGGACGCGAAGTACGGCGACGCGGCCCTCGATTCCTACACCCTGTTCCCGAGCTTCGCTCCGGACGGCAACGTGAAGGGCAACACCATCCTGTGGACCTCCGAGTGGCAGGCGACGGCCGGCGCGGGCTACCAGGCGCCGCTGCGGGGCGAGCTCGACTGGTACCTGCGCGCGGACGCGGCCTATCGCGGCAAGCAGTTCCAGGATGCCGGCAACGAGGCCATGGTCCCCGCATCCACCACGGTCAACGCCCACCTCGGCCTGACGAAGGAAAACTGGACGGTCGAGCTGTATGCCCTGAACCTGTCCGGCAACGACAAGCCAACCGGGGGTTACCGCGACGTGTTCTTCAGCAACACGACACCGGACGGCGTGAACAACAGCGGCACGTTCTTTCCGTGGCGCTACAGCGCGAGCTATCCGCGGCTGGAGCAGTTCGGCGTGACCTGGCGCATGAAGTTCTAGCCAACCGTCTTGGGGCTGAAGCGGGCTCAGTATTCGGCGCACTGCGGCGGTGCCGCCGGATCGAGCGCGACCTCCACCTGCCCGTCATGGACGCGCAATCGGTGCACCGGCAGCGGCTCCGCTGCCGGTCCCTTCAGCGCGCGGCCGTCGCGCACGTCGAACACCGCGCCGTGCAGCGGGCACTCGAGCTTGTGGCCGCGCAGCCGGCCTTCCTCGAGCCGCGCGTAAGCGTGCGTGCAGATGTTGTCGACGGCATGCAGCCCCTCCTTCGTGTGGCAGACGAGCACGCTGCGGCCGCCGATCGTGCATGCCCGCATCCGGCCCTGCGGCAGGTCGACGAGCGCGACAGCGGGTTCGAACTCCTGCTCCGCCACGGGTGGCCTACAGGCTGAGGCTCGTTTCGAACACGAGTGCGGCATCGCCGACGACGCGGATCGTGCCGACGCCGCCGTCCACGTATTCGAGCTCGACATCGACCTTGCCGGGGCGGCCGAGGTAGTGGCCCTGCGCGCCGCTGAAGCCGGCCCGGTCGCCGTGGCGCGCCAGCAATTCGAGCGATGCGAGATAGGCCCCGAGCATGCCGTGCGCGTTGCCGCTCACGGGGTCTTCCGGGATGCCGATCGCCGGGCAGAACATGCGTGATTCAGTCAGTACGCCCGGCACCTGCGGCGCGAGCGTGAACACGAAGTAGCCCGCGGCGCCCAGCTGGGCCGAGAGGGTGGTGAGGCGCGCGGCGTCGGGCTTCAACTGGCGCAGCTGTTCAGTGCCGCGCACGCCGACCATGAGGCGCGTGCTCGCGCTGCCGCAGACGAGCAGCGGGCAATGGCCGTCGAGGTCGCCGCTCGAGAGAGCGAGCGCGTCGAGCACGGCGAGCCGCTCGCGCGCCGAAAGCTCGCGGCCGATCAGCGGCGGCGATTGCTGGATCGCGATGCGGCGCCCGTCGCCCTCGCCGCGCACTTCGATCTCGACGATGCCCGCTTTCTGCTTCTGGCGCAGGCGCCGCGGCCCCGGGCGCCGCGACATGACGTAGTGGGCGGCAACGGTCGCATGCGCGACGAAAGGCGCCTCGATGCGCGGCGTGAAGAAACGCACCCGCACGTCGTGGTCGGCGCCGTCGGGCGCGGAAACGAACGCCGTGTCGGCATTGTTCAGTTCGCGCGCGATGGCGAGCATTTCCTCTTCGGTCAGCGCGTCCGCGCCGAGCACCACGCCCGCGGGGTTGCCGGTGAAGCGTTGTTGCGTGAAGGCATCGACCTGGAATACGGCGAGGCTGCGATTCATGGGCGCGATTCTAATCGCTTGCACTCCGCCGCACGATCACTAACATACGCGTCACATCCTTGGGGTGGCCCGCTCGCGGGGCCTGAGATGCCAGTTGGCGAACCCGTTGAACCTGATCCGGCTAGTACCGGCGTAGGGAGCAGGCATGCAGTTTTCATTTGGCTCGTTCGGGCGCGTCGCAGGCGCCGCTGTCCTGTGCGCGCTGCCTTGCGCGCAGGCGGAGGACCTCGACGAGGTGCTCGTCGTCACGTCGCGGCTGCGCGAGGTCGCGGTCGACGTGCTGCCCGCGAGCGTCACCGTGCTCTCGCGCCAGACCCTCGCCGACGCGGGACTGCAGCACTTCGAGGACGTGATGCCGCTCGTGCCGAACCTCAACTGGTCGGCCGGCACGGTGCGGCCGCGCTATTTCCAGTTGCGCGGCATCGGCGAGCTCGAGCAGTACCAGGGCGCGCCGAACCCTTCCGTCGGATTCCTGATCGACGACATCGATTTCTCGGGCGTCGGCATGCCGGCGACGACCTTCGACACCGAGCAGATCGAGGTGCTGCGCGGCCCGCAGGGAACCGCCCTCGGCGCGAACGCATTGGCCGGCCTCGTCAGCATCCGCACGCGCGATGCGCGGCCGCAATTCGAGTTGCGTGGCGAGGCGACGGCGGGTGACTTCGGCACCCGGGGCGGCGGGGGCGTCATCGGCGGTGCGCTCGATCGGGCGGGAAATGCGGCCTTCCGGCTCGTTGCGCATCACTACGAAAGCAACGGTTTTCGCGAAAATGACTACCTCGGGCGCGACGACACGAACGGCTACGACGAGGACACGCTGCGCGCCCGCCTGCGCTGGGAGCCCTCGGGCACGCTTTCGTTGGGCCTCACCGCCATGCTTGTCGACATCGACGACGGCTACGATGCGTTCTCGATCGACAATTCGCGCGTGACGCACTCGGACCATCCGGGAGTCGATCGGCAGCGCACGGCGGCCGGCGCCGTGAATCTCGCCTGGACGGGCGCGACCACGTTCGAGCTGCGCAGCGTGACGACCTGGGCCGATTCGAGGATCGGCTATGGCTTCGACGGCGACTGGGGCAACGACGCCGGCTGGGGCGCGAACGCGCCTTATGACTACACCACGTACTTCGCGCGTCGCCGCCGCTCGGTGAGCGAGGACCTGCGGCTTGTTTCGACGGCCAACGGGGCCACGGGCGGCCTCGGCTGGACGGTGGGCGCCTACGCGCTCGACATCGACGAGCGCAACGACCAGCACGACACTTCGAGCGGCGAGGCGTACCGGCTGCTCGCGAGCGACTACACGGCGACGAACCTTGCGCTCTACGGCGAGATCGACTGGCTGGCTGCACCGCGCACGGTGCTGTCCCTCGGCGCACGCGCCGAGCGGCGCGACGCAAACTACCGCGATCGCGATGCCGTGAGCGGCGACACGAGCGCTTTTGCGCCGGTCGACACGATGTGGGGCGGGCACCTGAGCCTCTCGTTCGGGGAAAGCGCTGCGCGCACCTGGTACGCGACGCTGTCGCGCGGCTACAAGGCGGGCGGGTTCAACATCGGGGCCGCCGTGCCCGCGGCGCGCCGGCGCTTTGGCCCCGAGGCGCTGTGGAACCTCGAGGCAGGGCTCGCCTGGCGCGCCGCCGACGACCGCTGGTCGACCCGCACGTCGCTCTTCTACATGCGACGCGAGTCGCAGCAGGTCGCGACCTCGCAGCAGCTCGTGGCCGGCGATCCGCTGTCGTATGTGTTTTTCACGGACAACGCGGCGCGCGGCCGCAACTACGGGCTCGAGGCGAGCGGGCACTACGCCGTGACGCCGCGCTTCGATGTCGCGGCGACACTCGGGCTTCTCGATACAGCCTACCTCGGCTACCGCACCGGCAATCCGCTGCGTGACGCGGCGCTCGATGGCCGCGAGCAGGCGCATGCGCCGCAGTACCAGTATTCCGTCAGCCTCGCGTACCGTGACCCGGCCGGATTCTTCGCGCGCGCGGATGTGCAGGGCGTGGACGACTTCTATTTCGACACGGGCCACGACCAGCGCTCCGGCGCCTACACCGTCGTCAACCTGCGCGTCGGCTACGGTCGCGGGCGCTGGTCGGCCGCGGCCTTCGCGCGCAACCTGTTCGACGAGCGGTATGCGATGCGCGGCTTCTACTTCGGCCTTGAGCCGCCGGACTTCGCCGACAAGCGCTACGTGCAGCTCGCGGACGGGCGCCTCGTCGGCGTCTCGCTCGACTACCACTTCGAATGACGGGAGAGCGCATGGACATCGGTGTCGAGATCAGCCTCTATCCGCTCGATGCGGATTTCATCCCGCCGATCCAGGATTTCATCGATCGCCTGAACGGCCACGGGGACTTGAGGATCGTGACGAACAGCCTGAGCACGCAGGTCTTCGGTCCCTACGAGAAGGTCTGGGCGGCCCTGCAGGCGGAAGTGCGCCCGAGCTTCGAGCGCGGCAACAAGGCCGTGTTCGTCATGAAGGTCATCGGCCCGTACTCGCCGGGCTGAAGGCTGGCGCTTGGCGGCTTTCTTCGCACAGCTGCTCGCGGACCTGCGCGCGACCTCGGCGCTCGAGGGCGTCACGGTGGCGCTCGGATTCGTGTACGTGGTGCTCGCCGTACGGCGCAGCCGCTGGTGCTGGGTGTACGGCGGCCTCTCCTCCGCGGGCCTGGCGTGGCTGTCGGCGCGTGCGGCGCTGCCGATGCAGGGGCTGCTGCAGGCGTTCTACGTGGCGATGGCGGTCTATGGCTTCTGGCGCTGGAGCGCGGAGCGCGAGGCGGGCGGGCAGGTCAGGGTCGGCTGGTGGCCGTGGCGGGCGCATGTCGCGGGCTGGATCGCCATCGCGGTGCTGACGTTCGCCGCTTCGAATGCGCTCGCGCGCTACACGCACGCCGCGCAACCCCTGCTGGATGCCGCGTGCACCGCCGGCAGCCTGCTCGCGACCTGGCTGGCCGCGCGCGCGCGCATCGAGAACTGGCTGTACTGGATCGTCGTCGACGCGGCCCTGGGCGTGCTGTACGCGAAGCAGGGGCTCGCGCTCGTGACCCTGCTGTACTTCGCCTACCTCGGCATGGCGATGGTGGGCTTTGCAAGCTGGCTGCGGCGCCACCCCGGGGGTGCGGCAGCGTGACTGCCATGCCGGGACCGGATGCGATGGCCTGGGTCCCGGGCGCGACGCGAGGTGCTCGGCCGCAGGTCCGGGCCCTGACCGGCGGCCTCACCAATCGCAGTTTTCTCGTCACGACGGACGAGGGTCGTTTCGTCGTGCGTCTCGGTACGGTCCATGACGAGCTGCTCGCGATCGACCGGCGCGTGGAATCAACGGTGCAGCGCCTGGCGGCGCACGTGGGGGTCGCACCCGATATCGTGCACGCCGATGCCGCAAGCGGACTGCTGGTCACCCGGTATGTCGAGGGTCGCGGCTGGGCCGGCGCCGATTTCGCGGACCCGGCGGGAATCGACCGGTTGTGCGCGCAGCTGGCGAGCCTGCAGTCGATCGAGGTGCGTGCGGCGCAGGGGATCGGCAGGCTCGAGCCGATCGCGCTCGCACGGGCTTACGTCGAACGGATCCTGGCGGCTGCACCCGGGGAGAAGGCGCAGCTCGAGGCCTTGCTCGGGCAGGCCGGGCGTCGATCGAGGGACACCGGCGCATCCGCGCGTCGCCCGGTGCTCGTGCACAGCGACCTGCACGGCAGCAATCTCGTGGACGGCGAACGGCTCTGGCTCATCGACTGGGAGTACGCGGCGCTTGCCGACCCCTTGCACGATCTCGCCTGCCTGCTCGCCTACCATCCCCAGGCCGCGCCCCACGTCGCCCGCATGCTCGCGGCGCTCGGACTCGGTCGCGCGGTGACGGCGCAGATGCTGGACGCCTCGGTCTGGCTGTTCCAACTGCTTGTTTTCCTGTGGTATCGGGCCCGCCGCGTGGCGGTCGCCCCGACTGCGCTGGAGCAAGCCGCCGAGGCGCGCGCCGCCCGCGCGCTCGGTCCCCTCATGCATAATAGAAGTCTTTGACCGAGGGGAGTGCGGATGGCGGTGCTGAAGGTCGTCGATCGGGACGGCGTCGAACACGATGTCGAGAGCGAGACAGGGCTCAAGGTCATGGAAGTCCTGCGCGAACTCGACTACGGGGTGGCGGCGATTTGCGGGGGCATGTGTTCCTGCGCGACCTGCCACGTCTACGTCGATCCGGAATGGGCGGCGAAGTTGCCGGCGCCGATGTCGGACGAGAAAGACCTGCTCGTCGAGCTCACGCATTACGGCGAGCGCTCGCGCCTGTCCTGCCAGATCGACTTTACGCCCGCGCTCGATGGCCTGAAGGTCACCATAGCGCCCGACGAATGAGGAGCCGACATGTCTGATACCGTTCTCGTGGAGGTTCGTGGCGAGGTCGCCGTCGTCACGCTCAATCGCCCGGACACCGCCAACACGCTCGATCTCGCGATGGGCCGCGAGCTGCTCGCCGCCGCGCTGCGCTGCGAAGCCGACCCGGCCGTGCGCGCCGTCGTGCTGACGGGCGCGGGCAAGGCCTTCTGCTTCGGCGGCGACCTGCGCGGCATGATGGGCGGCGAGGTGCCGATCGAGCCCTACCTCAAGGAACTCACGACACACCTGCATGCGGCCGTGGCGCGTTTCATGCGCATGGATGCGCCGGTCGTCGCGGCCGTGAACGGCACCACCGCGGGCGCGGGCGTCGGCCTTGTCGCCATGGCGGATCTTGCGGTCATGGCGGCGGGCGCAAAGATCTCGCTTGCCTATACCGGAGTCGGCCTGACGCCCGACGGGGGCACCTCGTTCCTGCTGCCGCGCGCCGTCGGCACCAAGCGTGCGATGGAACTGGTCCTCACGAATCGCGCGCTCACGGCGCCCGAGGCGCTCGAATGGGGCCTCGTCAATCAGGTCGTGCCGGACGCGGAAGTGCTCGAAAAGGCGCTCGAGCTTGCCGGGCGACTCGCCGCGGGTCCAAAGGGCGCGTTCGGGCGCTCGAAGCGGCTCATCGCCGCCTCGCTCGGTGCGCTCGAGTCGCAGCTCTCGCTCGAAAGCGAGACGATCGCCGCGCAGGCGGCGACAGTGGAAGGCCGCGAGGGCATCGGCGCGTTCTTCGAGAAGCGCAAGGCGCAATACCCCAGGTAGCCGCCGCGGGAGCCGCCATGAAGATCGCGTACCTGTTGTTGCTCCTGCTCGGCGGGGCGATCGCGCTCGCGCGCATCTGGATCAGCATCAAGAAGGCGCGCGACCTGCCTGCTCATAGCTGGGACGCGAAGCTGATCGAGAAGCTGCGCGCGTCGGGCTCGGATCCCTTCCAGCCGCACGACGTGGTGTTCTTCTTCGGCCTGCCGAACGAGGGCGCCGCGCAGCGGGTGGTCGAGCGCCTCGTGCGCGACGGCTACGCCGCCGAGTACAAGCACGTGCCGGACCAGGCGGAGCTGAGCTACGCAGTGCACGCGCAGCGCTCGATCCGCCTGTCCGTGTCCGACATGCAGGAGACGAGCCGCAAGTTCAACGACATGGCCGCCGAGTTCCACGGCCGCTATGACGGCTGGGCGGCGGCCCACAACAAGCGGCCGGAGTAGGCAGGAAGCCAGCAGCGGGCTGCTGGCAGCTTGCAGCTGACAGCCAGAAGACGTTGGCTACGCCTCTGGCTGCCAGCTGTTCGCCGTCAACTCTTCGCTTGCTTCAGAACGTATACGTCGCCCGGAAGTTCCAGAACCGGCCACGCGGGTTGTGCAGGTTCTGCACGTACCCGTAGAGGTCGGCGTCGCCGTCGCCGATCGCGAACGGCGGCTTCTCGTCGAGCGCGTTGTCCACGCCCAGCAGCAGCTTCAGGTGCTCGAGCGCCGTGTAGCGGAACTGCAGGTTCAGCGTCGTGAAGGCGCCCACGTCGCGGGTCTTCACGGTGTCGTAGTCGAGCACGCCGTCGAAGTCGTTGTCGGGCTTGTCCTGGAACGGCCCGATGTAGTTGATCGCGGCGTAGACGCCCCACTGGTCGTTGCCCCAGTCGCCCGTCAGCGTGGCGCGATCCTCGGGGTATTCGTATTCGCCCTCGAGCGGACGGGTCACGAAGGCCGTGCCGGCCGAGTTCAGCTCGACCTTCTCGAACTTCAGCAGGCGGGTGTAGCTGAGCCCCGCAGTGAGCGTACCGGCACCGAGATCGGTGCTGAAGTGGCCGCCGAGATCGAGGCCGCTCGCGGTCTGCTCGCCGATGTTCAGGAAGCCGCTGTTGATCGACTGCAGCGTGCCGAGCGTCTGTCCGGGCAGCGGGGCGCTGCGTACGCACACGGTGCTCGCCTGGGTGCCGCAGTTGTTCAGGTAGATGAAGCCGAACGGGGCTTCCTCGATCTTGTGCTCCTGCTTGATGTCCCAGTAGTCGAGCGAGAGCTCGAGCGACGCGGACGGCTTCCAGGCCACGCCGAAGTTGTACGACTCGGATTCCTCGGCCTTGAGGTTGGGGTTGCCCGAGAAGATGATGTTGTAGTCGAGCGGGATGCAGGCGCCTGGCACGCCAGCCGTGCAGCCGTAGGTATCGATGAAGAACTGCGACTCCTGCGACGGCCCGAGGCCGATCTGCGCAAGCGAGGGCGCGCGGAAACCGGTACCCCAGGACGCGCGGAACGCGAGCGACTCGATCGGCGCCCAGCGCAGCGCGACTTTCGGGTTGGTGGTGTTGCCGAAGTCGCTGTAGTCGTCGTAGCGGCCGGCCAGCGACAGCTCGAGGCCCGTGAACAGCGGTACGGCGAGCTCGACATAGGCCGCCCAGCTGTCGCGCGAACCCGCGGCGCTCACCGCCTCGGTGCCGAAGATCAGGCCGCGCTGGAACTGGTCGTCCGGCACGTCCTTCACGCTCTCGTCGCGATATTCGACGCCCGCCGCCATGCGCACCTTGCCGGCCGGCATGTCGAACAGGTCGCCGGTGATCTGGCCGTCGTACATCGTGAGCTCGGCCTTGCCACGGCGCACGAGGCTGGTCGTGATCGCATTGATCACCGACTGCGGGTTCTGCACGCCGCCGAACGGGTTGTACCGGCCGGCATTGATCTCCGCCTGCAGGAAGTCCGTGCGCACCCAGCCCATCGAGCGATCGCCGGACTGCTCGGACTTGCTGCGCGCGCGCTGTGCCGCAACCTCCCAGTCCCAGTTGTTGCCGAACTTGCCGCGCAGGCCGACGACGGCCCGCAGGTTGTCGGACTCGATGTCCCACTGGCGTGGACCGGCGTCCACCGTGCGATAGCGCCCGATCTGGATGCTGGTCGCGCCCGGGAACGGATTGTTGGGATGGGTCACCGGTACGGTCAGGTTCGCGGATTCGTCGAGCGGGGTCGGCGCGCCCTGCGCGAACGAGTTGTTGTGCTGCACGCCGATCTCGGTGAAGAGCTCGACCCCGGCGCCCAGGGCCTGGTGGCCGAGGAGCATGAGGCCGGTACGCTCGGCCTTCGGGATCAGGAGGTTCCAGGGACCGAAGTCGTAGAGGCAGGTTTGGCCCGCGATGCTGCCCGTCGGGCAGGCCGGATCGCGCGTCGTCACGCCGTTCACGATGAACCGGCCGGGATAGCCGCGCGAGGAGCGGAAGTCCTCGCCGCCGCGGGCCGACTGGTTCGCGGTGCCGAGCGAGCCGCGGTCCTTGTTCGCGAGCGTCGTGTTCTTGAAGTAGTCGAAGATCAGCGTGAGGTTCGAGTCGTCGTCGCCGATGCCCCAGATCGCCGACGCCGTGGTCTCGTCGTAGGGACCGCTCGTGACGCTGCCGTAGCCGCCCGAGAGTTGCAGGCCCTCGTAGTCCTTGCGCAGGATGATGTTGATCACGCCGGCGACGGCGTCGGAGCCGTACAGCGCCGAGGCACCGTCCTTCAGGACTTCGACGCGCTCGATCGCGGCGACCGGGATCGAGTTGATGTCGACGAAGTTCGTCGTGATGTTCTCGGCGAAGGCGCTGATCGCGACCCGGCGGCCGTTCACCAGCACGAGCGTGGCGTCGGCGCCGAGGCCGCGCAGGCTGATCGAGGCCGCGCCGTTGGCGGTCGAGTCCTGGTTGTTGCCGCGGGTGGAGAATGCGCCGGCGCCGTTCGCCGGCAGCTTCTCCATTAGCTGTTGCAGGTTGCTATAGCCCGATTTCTCGATGTCTTCACGGCTCACCGTGACGACCGGCGAGGGGTTCTCGAAATCCGAGCCGCGCGCGATGCGCGATCCGGTGACGACGACCTCCTCGTTGCCCTCGCCCTGGGCATAGCCCGTGGAGACTGTCGCGAGCGCTGCGAGCGCAAGCAGGCCGCCACGGGCGCAGGTGCCCGCACGCGACCGCGAGTGAATGGTACTCATCCGTGAAACACTCCCCTGATGGTTGTATGGCCCAGTTGTTGGGGCCTGACAACATCTTCTTCCTTCGCCCGACCCGTGTCAAAGGCGCCCAGGAAGCGGGACAAATCGGGCTACATGCCAGATCCCGCGATGCAGGTGTTGCAGAAAAGCATCAATTCAGGCGCGGGCTGACGCCTGCCGCTTCACGGCGTCCGCCGCGGCCGCGATCGCGGCGGCATCACCCAGGTAGCGGCTCGCCACCGGGCGCAGCGCAGCGTCGAACTCGTAGACGCGCGGCACGCCGGTCGGGATGTTCAGTTCCACGATGTCCGCTTCCGATACATCGTCGAGCATCTTCACCATCGCCCGCAGGCTGTTGCCGTGCGCGACAACGGCGACGTTGCGGCCGCCGCGCAGCGCCGGGGCAATGCGCTCGTTCCAGACGGGCAGCACGCGCGCGAGCGTGTCCTTCAGTGACTCCGTCGCGGGCAACAGGGCGGGATCGACCCCCGCGTAGCGTGGATCGAAGCGCGGATGGCGCGGATCGTCGGCGGCGAGCGGCGGCGGCGGGATATCGTAGCTGCGGCGCCAGACCTTCACTTGCGCCTCGCCATGCTTCTCGACCGTCTGCGCCTTGTCGAGGCCCTGCAGGGAGCCATAGTGGCGCTCGTTCAGGCGCCAGTTGCGCTCGACCGGCACCCACATGCGGTCCGTCTCGTCGAGGATGTACCAGAGCGTGCGGATCGCACGCTTCAGCACCGAAGTGAACGCGAGGTCGATGGCGACGCCGGCGCGGCGGATCTCGATGCCCGCCTGCTTCGCTTCCGCGCGACCTTGCTCGGTCAGGTCGACATCGGTCCAGCCGGTGAAGAGATTCTCGAGGTTCCAGGTGCTCTGGCCATGGCGGACGAGGATCAGGGTACCGGGCATCGAACACTCCAGCGGCGGTGGGCGGGGGAGCGCGCAGCTTACAGCCAGACGGCCGTGTTTGCAGGGTGCGCATCGAGCCCGTGGGCGCAGCGCGTGGCGCCGCTCGCGAGCGTCGCGGCCAGCCGCGCTTCGTTCGCCGTGCGCCGGTCGCGCCCGGCGGGCGCGTGGTGCAAATGCCAGGCAATGCCGCCGAACAGCAGCGTGCGGCGGTGGCGGCCGAGATGGCCGAGGCGCGCGACGAGTTCCTTGTCCTCGGGGCCCCAGCCGATGAAGGCCTCGTCGAAACCGTTCACGGCCACGAGGTCCGCGCGCCAGGCCGCAAGATTGCAGCTCTTCACCGCGACGAAATGGTTCGCGAGCCGCGCGCAGGCACGCGCGAGCGGCGTGCAGTGCAGTCCGTATGGCCGGCGCAGGCTGAAGGCGCCGCGCGGCGCGTTTGCCAGGGTGGCCGGCGCATGCCCGGGCGCCGCCGCGAGCGCGGCCCGGGTCGCCGCCGCATCGAGCGGGATCCGCATGCCCTGCACGAAGGCGCCGGCGCGCGCCGCCGCCGCGTGATCGGCCACGAAAGCGGGATGCAGCAGCATGTCGCCGTCGACGAAGAGCAGGTATTCGCAACGACTCGCCACGATCGCGAGGTTGCGCAGGCGCGCGGCGCGAAAGCCCGCATGCTCCTGGCGGACATACGCGACCGGCGCCCCGGTGCGGCCGGCGAAGCGGGCCACCGCCTCGCGGGTGGCGGGGCCGGAGCCGTCGTCGGCGACCAGGACCTCATCGGGCGCCCGCCGCTGCGCCGCCACGGTGGCGAGCACCGCGGCGAGCGCGTCGGGCCGCTCGTACGTCGTTACGACGAGCGCGATGCGCATCAGCCGCTAGGCATCGGCCAGCTTGCGGATCGCCTCGACCCCGACCGACAGCGTGGCGAAGTCCGGCCGATCCGTGGCACGCATGTCGGTGAGCATGCGGGCCCACTGCGCATGGTCGTCGCCCTTCGCGGCGATCCAGGCCGTGATCGGATCGCGCGCCGCGTCGCGTCGCCCCGACGCACCGAGGACCTGCGCCGTGAGCTTGCGGTGTGCCCGCGCTGCGCTGCTGCGCAGGGCCGAGCGGGCGCTCGCCTGCCAGGGGCCGGACACGCCGAGGCTGCCGATCTGCGTGCGGATCCAGTCGAGGCCGGTGGCCGCGCCGATCGCGTAGTACGTGCGCGCGGCATCGCGCACCGAAATCCGGTGCTCCGCCGCGAGCTCGACGAAATCGAATGCCGGTTCCATCGACTCGAGCACGCCGATGCGCTCGGCGAGCGCCGGCGGCAGGCCCGCCTTGTGCAGCTGCGCGATGCGCTCCGCATTGTGCTCGACGACGAGGCCGGTCGCGATCTCCTGCACGGCCGCGCCGATCTCGCGCACGCCGGGGCGGAACTCCGCCACGGTACGCTCGACGTGCAGGTTGCGCCGGCGATTGGCGAGTAGCCAGTAGCTCAGGTGCCGCAGGCTGCGGGCGGTCTGGTCGTAGGCGAGGTACTGGGCGTTCGCGGGCACCTTGCTGCCGAGGGCCTCGATGGCGCTCCAGGTGTCGCGCATCGCGAAGCTCTCCCGCGCGATCGTGTAGGCGCGGGCGATCTGCCCGATCGACGCGCCGGTCTCCTCGCTCGCGCGCCACGCGAAGACGGGGCCCATGCGATTGACGAGGCTGTTGGTCGTGGCGGTGACGATGATCTCGCGCCGCAGGCGATGATGGTCGATGTCCGCCGCGAACCGCTTGCGCAGCGCTTCCGGGAAGTAGCGGCGCAGCTCCTCCGAAAGGTAGGGGTCTTCCGGCACGTCGGATTCGATCAACTCGCCCGATAGCCAGATCTTGCTGTAGGCGAGCACGACGGCGAGCTCGGGGCGGGTGAGGCCGGCGCCGCGCTTGGCGCGCTCGACGAACTCGTCTTCGCCGGGCAGGAACTCGATCGCGCGGTCGAGGTCGCCGGCCCGCTCGAGCGAGCGGATGAGGCCCCGGTATTCGCTGAGGCGGGCCGCCGCATTGAGCTCGAGCGTCGACAGCGCCTGGCTCTGCAGGAAGTTGTTGCGCAGGACCAGCGCACTGATGTCGGGGGTCATGCGCGCCAGCAGCTTGTTGCGGGCGGGTCGCGCGAGGCGGCCGGCGCGCTCGGGGCGCGACAAAAGGATCTTGATGTTCACCTCGAGGTCCGAGGTGTTGACGCCCGCCGAGTTGTCGATGAAGTCGGTGTTGATGCGCCCGCCGGTCATCGCGTACTCGATGCGGCCGCGTTGCGTGCAGCCGAGGTTGCCGCCCTCGCCGACGACGCGCGCGCAGAGCTCGCGGCCGTCGACGCGCACGCCATCATTGCTGCGATCGCCGACTTCCGCGTGCCGCTCGGTGGACGCCTTGACGTAGGTGCCGATGCCGCCGTTCCACAGCAGGTCGACCCTCATGCGCAGGATGGCACGGATCACTTCCTGCGGCGTCGCCGCGCTCGCCTCGACGCCGAGCACGCGCCGCGCTTCCGGCGAGAGCGGGATCGACTTCACGCTGCGCGGGAAGACGCCGCCACCGCGCGAGATCAGCTTGCGGTCGTAGTCGTCCCAGGTCGAGCGCGGCAGCCTGAAGAGCCGCTGGCGTTCGACGAAGCCGCGCGCGGCGTCGGGTTCCGGGTCGAGGAAGACGTGCATGTGGTTGAAGGCCGCGACCAGGCGGATGTGCTTCGAGAGCAGCATGCCGTTGCCGAACACGTCGCCCGCCATGTCGCCGATGCCCGCGACGGTGAAGTCCTGCGACTGCGAGTCGATGCCCACCTCGAGCAGGTGGCGCTTGACGCATTCCCAGGCGCCACGCGCGGTGATGCCCATGCCCTTGTGGTCATAGCCCGCCGAACCGCCCGACGCGAATGCATCGCCGAGCCAGAAGCCGTACTCGGCCGAAATGGAATTGGCGATGTCGGAGAACGTGGCCGTGCCCTTGTCGGCCGCGACCACGAGGTAGGAGTCGTCGGCATCGTGCCGCACGACATCCGCGGGCGGCGCGACCTTGCCGCCGACGATGTTGTCGGTGATGTCGAGCAGGCCGCGGATGAAGGTGCGGTAGCTTTCGATCGCCTCCTTCTGCACCTCGTCGCGCGTGCCGCCCGGCGGCAGCCGCTTCGGCACGAAGCCGCCCTTGGCGCCCGCCGGCACGATCACGGTGTTCTTGACGTTCTGTGCCTTCATCAGGCCGAGCACTTCGGTGCGGAAGTCCTCGCGCCGGTCGGACCAGCGGATGCCGCCGCGCGCGACCGCGGCCATGCGCAGGTGCACGCCCTCGACCCGCGGACTGTAGATGAAGATCTCGAACTTCGGCCGCGGCAGCGGCAGGTCCGGGATCTTCGCCGGATCGAGCTTGATCGACACGTAGTCCTTCGGCAGGCCGGCGGCGGTGCGCTGGTAGAAGTTCGTGCGGCGCGTCGCCCGCATCACCGCGAGGTAGGCGCGCAGGATGCGATCCTCATCGAGGCTCGTGACGGCCGACAGCGCCGCGCCGATCGCGCGCACGCGCTGCTCCACGCCGCGCGCCCGCGACCGGGCCGCGATCGCGGGATCGAACAGGGCGTGGAACAGGGCGACCAGTTGCGCGGCGATCGCCGGGTTGCGCGCGAGCGCACGCTCCATGGCCGCCTGGCTGAACGGCACCCCGGTTTGCAGCAGGTACTTGGCGATCGTGCGCACGGCGACGATGTCGCGCGAGGGCAGGTTCGCGAGCAGCACGAGCCGATTGAAGCCGTCGTTTTCGATCAGGCCGTGCCAGGCGGCATCGACGCCTTCCTTGAAGCGCTCCTCGACCCGCCCGATGTCGATCTCGAGGCCGTCGCGGTGCTCGAGTTCGAAGTCCTGGATCCAGGCCTCGCCGCCTTCCGGCCATGCGAGCTCGTAGGGGTGTTCGGTGATCACGCGCAGCCCGAAGTTCTCGAGCAGCGGCAACATGTCGGAGATCGGGATCGTGCCGCCCAGCTTGACGAACTTCAGGTGCACGCGCGTGGCGACCTGGTCCGCGGGACGGTGCAGGTTCAGGCGCAGGGCAGAGGCGTTCCCGCGCAGCCATTCAAGGTCGGCGATGTCCTCGAGCATGTCGCCGGCGGCGACTTCCTGCTGGTAAGCCGCGGGAAAGGCGCGGGTGTAGCGCGACAGCAGCTCGAGCGCCGCGGACTCGTCGTAGCGGGTCTTGAGCGCGGCGGCCAGCCGGTCGAGCCAGTTGGTTGCGGCGGTGGCGATCTCGCGCTGCATGCGCGGGACATCGACCTTGACGCGCTGTTCGCGGTCGATGCGCACGACCACATGCACGCGCGCATGGCGCGAATCGGAAATCTGGACCTGCGACTCGAACGCGACGCCGTGGAAGCCGGCCAGCAGGATGCGTTCGACCTGGTGGCGCACGTCCGTGCTGTAGCGGTCGCGCGGCACGTAGACGAGGCAGGAGTAGAAGCGGCCGTAGGGGTCGCGGCGCGCGAGCAGGCGCACGGAGCGCCGGTCGTAGAGGTTCACCACCTCGCGCACGATGCGGATCAGGTCGGCGACGCTCGCCTGGAACAGCTCGTCGCGCGGATAGGTCTCGAGCACGTTCACGACCGCCTTGGCGTCGTGGCTCTGCGGGGCGAGGCCGAAATGGCCGATCACGCTCTCGACCTTGCGGCGCAGGACCGGGATCGCGCGCGCGCTGCGGTAGTAGACCGTCGAGGTCCACAGGCCGAGGATGCGATGCTCGCCGTCGACGCGGCCCCGGGCATCGAAGGTCTTCACGCCGACATAGTCGAGGTAAGTGCCGCGATGCACCGTGGCGAGGGTGTTGGCCTTCGTCAGGATCAGCAATTCCGGGTCGCGTGCGCGCTGGCGCAGTTCGCCGCGCAGGCGCACGGCGTGCGATCGCCGGCCCCCGTGGCCGTCGCGCAGGATGCCGAGCCCGGAACGGGCCACCGGCACGAGCTTGTCCTCGCCTGCGCCACGCACGAGCCGGTAGCGGCGATAGCCGAGGAACACGAAGTGCTGCGCTTCCATCCACTCGAGCAGCGCGCGGGCCTCGGAGATCTCGTCGGCTGCGAGGGGTGTCGACTCGGCGAGGCCCGCCGCGATGGCACGCACGCGATCGCGGGTGGGCGCCCAGTCCTCGACCGCAGCCTGAACATCGACGATCGCCGCGCGGATCTCTTCGGCGAGCTTCGCGAGCGCCTGCGCATCATCCTGCCGGTCGACCTCGTAGAGCTGCCAGGACTCGGCCCTGGCCTGCGTGTCCTCGCCGCCGGCGATGCCGGTCGCGCGACCGCGCGCGTCGCGTCGCACCGGGATCACCGGGTGGATGATCAGGTGCATGGCCAGCTGGTTGCGCGCGAAGACGATGCCGACCGAGTCGACCAGGAACGGCATGTCGTCGGTGACGACCTGCACGATCGTGTGCGGCGAATGGAAACCGTCGCGCGCCGGGTCGGGGTTGAAGACGCGCACATGCGCGCGGCCCGCCGCGCGGCTGCGCCCGAGTGCGAGATGGTTCAGCGCGAGGCCGGCCATTTCCGCCGGCTCGCGCCCGCCGAGGTCGGTCTCGGGAACGCCGCGGAAATACGCGCGGAAGAAACCGCCATCGGCGGTGCGCTGGCGCGCTCCGCGTCCCGCAGGCGCGGCCTTCACGATGCGTTCGATGAGGGTGAGTCGGGCTGCCGGAATGGCGTCTTTCACGATTGCAGGTCCTTTCACGACACCCGCCGCGAACGCGGCGACATCATGCGTCAGGCTTCAGCGAATTCCTGCGCGCGGCGCGGCATTATACATGGCGCCGCAAATCCATCGCGCGGCGGGTCAGCTTGTCGAGCAGCTTCCAGAGCGCATCGCGCTCCCGCAAGTCGAGCGACGCGAGCAGCGCCGCCTCGTAGGCGAGCGCATAGGGCGCGACCTTCGCGTACACGGCGGTGCCGGCGCGCGACAGGCGCAGCGCGGAGCGCCTGCGGTCGTGGCTCGAGGTCGCCCGCGCGACTCGGCCCGCGCGGCGCAGCGACGCCACGGCGCGGCTGACCGCCACCTTGTCCATCGCCGTGCGGGCGGCCACCTCGGCCGCACTCATGCCGGATTGCTCCCCGAGCGCGGCGACCACCCGCCACTCGGAAATGCTGAGGCCGAAGCGCTCGACATAGGCCGCGGCGATGGCGCTGCTGACCAGGTTGGTCAGCACGGACAGGCGGTACGGGACGAAGCGGTCGAGCTGCAGGCTGGGTGCTTGGGCCATGGATGCGTATAATAGTTGCATCTGAAACCAATAACAGGTGGTCAGGATGGTCGCCAGTCTCGACAACCCGATGGGCACCGACGGCTTCGAGTTCGTCGAGTACACGGCCCCGGACCCGGCCCTGCTGCGCAGCCTCTTCGCCCGGATGGGATTCCCGGTCACGGCGCGCCATCGCAGCAAGGACGTCACCTTGCATCGCCAGGGCGACGTCAACTTCCTGATCAACGCCGAGCCGGATTCATTTGCGCAGGGTTTCGCGGCGCAACACGGCCCGTCGGCCTGCGCGATGGCCTTCCGCGTCAGGGATGCGGCGCGCGCCTTCGAGCGGGCGATCGCCCTCGGCGCCAGGCCGTACCAGGGACGGGTCGGGCCGATGGAGCTCAACATTCCCGCGATCGAGGGCATCGGGGGTTCGCTGCTCTACCTCGTCGACCGCTATGGCGGGCAGTCGATCTACGACGTCGACTTTCGCGCGGTGGACGAGGGCGCCAGCGCGGCGGGCGTCGGCTTTGCGCAGATCGACCACCTCACGCACAACGTGCAGCGCGGCGGCATGGACCGGTGGGCGGGGTTCTACGAACGGCTGTTCAATTTCCGCGAGATCCGCTACTTCGACATCGAAGGCCGGCATACCGGGCTCTTCAGCCGTGCGATGACGAGCCCCTGCGGCAAGATCCGCATCCCGATCAACGAATCGCAGGACGACAAGTCGCAGATCGAGGAGTACCTCAAGCTCTACCACGGCGAAGGCATCCAGCACATCGCGCTCTCTACCGGCGACATCCAGCGCACCGTCGACCAGTTGCGCGCCCGCGGCGTCGAGTTTCAGGATACGCCCGATACCTACTACGAAGGCATCGATGCGCGCGTGCCGCACCACGGCGAGGACATCGCGGCACTGCGCAAGCGCCGCATCCTGATCGACGGCAATCCGGATCGCGGCGAAGGCACGCTGCTGCAGATCTTCACGCAGAACGTGATCGGCCCGATTTTCTTCGAAGTGATCCAGCGCAAGGGCAATGAGGGATTCGGCGAAGGCAACTTCCGTGCCCTGTTCGAGTCGATCGAGCTGGACCAGGTTCGTCGCGGAGTGATCTAGGGCGGTGGGCGGCGCGCCGGAGGAGGAGCGGGGCATCCGGCTCCTCGCGGGTCGAGCGCCGCCGGCGGCGGTCCCCTCGTCGCGGCGGCGGCCGGCTACCCAATATGGGCTGCCTGATTGAGAGGCGAGTTGTGTCTTGCAAGCTGTCGGCCAGAGGCGCGGTGATTCATCCGCCGACGAGCGTGGCGGGCACGCCATCGAAGATGGCGCGCCCGGATAGCGAGGAGGTGGATGAATCATCGTGCCCCGGCCCGCAACCCGCATCACGGATCACGCAACCCGCCGCCCCTCAACCATGCGATCGCGCCAGGTACTGCTCCGTCTGCATCTCGGCCAGCCGGCTCGATGTGCGCTGGAACTCGAAGGCGAGGCGCGTGCCGCGATACAGGCGCTCGGGCGGCGCAGCGGCGCTCAGCGCGAGGTTGACGCCGCGGTCATACAACTCGTCGATCAGCGAGATGAAGCGGCGGGCCGCATTGTCGCCCGTCTCGTCGAACACCGGGACATTGGACAACAGGACGGCGGGGTAGTCGCCGGCGATTTCGATGTAGTCGTCCTGGCCGCGCGGGCCCTCGCAGAGCGCCGCGAACTCGAACCACGCGGCGTTGTGGCTTTCGCGCAGGACTTCGATCGGCCGTCCCGCGATCTCGATCTGCCCTGCCGCGACGCCGGGGCCGCCGGCGAAGAACTCGAACAGGCGGGCCATGGCCGCAGGCGTCGCCGCGAGCTGCGAGTCGAGATAAAGCGACGCCTTGGCCAGTTCGCGCAACCGGTAGTCGGTGCCGGCGTCCACCGCGACGACCTCGGTGTGCTTCTCGAGCATCGCGATCGCCGGCAGGAAGCGGCGGCGCTGCAGCCCGTCGCGGTAGAGGCCGGCGGGCGGCACGTTCGAGGTGAACACCAGCGTGACGCCGCGATCGTGCAGGGCGGCGAACAGGCGCGCGAGGATCATCGCGTCGGCGATGTCGTTGACGTGCAGTTCATCGAGGCACAGCACGCGCAGCCCCGTCGCGAAGCGGTCGGCGACGACCTGCAGGGGCGACTCGGTCTGCGCGAGGGTCTTCAATTGCGCATGCACTTCGTGCATGAAGCGGTGGAAGTGCCGGCGACGCTTGCCCTCGAAGGGCAGGCTTTCGTGGAAGGCGTCCATCAGCAGCGTCTTGCCGCGGCCGACTCCGCCCCAGAGATAGACGCCGCGTTCGGCCGCTGACCGCGGCGGGCGCAGCAGGCGTCGCATGCGCGCGAGCGGCTTGCGTTCCGCGCGCTCCGCGGCGATCAGCCGCCGGCGCAGGTCTTCGAGCCGCGCGATGGCGGCGAGCTGCGAAGCGTCCGGCGCGTATCCGCGCCGCTCGAGCTCGCGCGCGAGGAGCGGGGCGGGCATCGTCAATCGGCGAGTTCGGGCAGGTCCCGGAACAGCTCGAGCGCCGCGGGATTCGCCAGTGCGTCGCGATTGGCGACCGGCTTGCCGTGCACCATGTCGCGAACCGCAAGCTCGACCAGCTTGCCGCTCAGGGTGCGCGGCAGGTCGGGCACCGCGATGATCTTCGCGGGCACGTGCCGCGGCGTCGTATTGCGGCGGATCGTGTCGCGGATGCGGGCGCGCAGCGCATCGTCGAGTGCGGCGCCGGCGCGCAGTCGCACGAACAGCACCACGCGCACGTCGCCCTCCCACTGCTGGCCAATGGCGAGCGACTCCAGCACTTCGGCCAGTTGTTCGACCTGGCGGTAGATCTCGGCGGTGCCGATGCGCACGCCGCCAGGGTTCAGCACGGCGTCCGAACGGCCGTAGATGATGAAGCCGCCGTGGATGGTTTCGAGTGCGTCGTCGCCGTGATGCCAGGTGTTCCCGAAACGCTCGAAGTAGGCCGCGCGGTAGCGCTTGCCGTCCGGGTCGTTCCAGAAGCCGACCGGCATCGAGGGAAAGGGGGCCGCGCAGACGAGTTCGCCGCGGGCGTCGATGACCCGCTGCCCCGCGTTGTCGAACACTTCCGTGCGCATGCCGAGGCCGCGGCACTGGATCTCGCCCTTGCGCACCGGCAGTACGGGGCTGCCGAGGCAGAAGCACGAGACGATGTCGGTGCCGCCCGAGATCGAGGACAGTTGCAGGTCGGCCTTCACCGCGCGATAGACGTAGTCGTAGGTTTCGGGCAGCAGCGGCGAGCCGGTTGAAAGCAGTACGCGCAGGGCCGCGAGGTCGGCTTCCTTCGCCGGCTCGAAGCCCGCCTTGTCGAGTGCCGCGAGGTACTTGGCGCTCGCGCCGAAGACCGCCACCCTTTCCGCGCCCGCGATGTCCCACAGCACGCGCGGCCCGGGATGAAAGGGCGAGCCGTCGTAGAGGACGAGCGTCGCGCCGCTCGCGAGGCCGCTCGCGAGCCAGTTCCACATCATCCAGCCGCAGGTCGTGTAGAAAAAGAGGCGATCACCCGCGCGCAGGTCGGAGTGCAGCAGGTGTTCCTTCTGGTGCTGCAGCAGCGTGCCGCCGGCGCCGTGCACGATGCACTTCGGCTTGCCGGTCGTGCCGGACGAGTAAAGGATATAGAGCGGGTGGTCGAATGGCAGCCGCTCGAAGCGCAGTGCGGCGCCCGCGCGGCCGAAGTCGGCATAGCGGACCGCGCCCGGCACGGCTGCGAGGTCCGGCTTTGCGTCGACATAGGGAACGACGACCACGGCGGCGAGGCCGGGCAGCTGCGGCGCCACCTGCGCCATCGGCGCGAGCGAATCGAGGGTCTTGCCGGCGTAGAAATAGCCGTCTGCCGTGAACAGCACCTTGGGCGCGATCTGGCCGAAGCGATCGAGCACGCCGTTGACGCCGAAATCGGGCGAGCAGGACGACCATGTCGCGCCAAGGCTCGAGGTGGCGAGCATCGCGACGATGGCCTCGGGGATGTTCGGCAGGAAACCCGCGACCCGGTCTCCCACGCCGACTCCGCAGGCACGCAGCCCCTCGGCGACGCGCGCGACCTCGGTGCGCAGCTGCCGTCGCGAGACTTCGCGGCGCGCGCCGCGTTCGTTGACGAAGATCAGCGCGGCGTGATCCCCGTCGTGGCGCAGGAGGTTTTCGGCGTAGTTGAGGCGCGCCGCCGGAAACCAGCGCGCGCCAGGCATCCGGTGGCCGTCCACGAGCGCCGGGCCGTCGCCCCATTCGGCGCGGGTATCGCTGAAGCGGGCGAGTTCCACCCAGAAATCCGCGGGCGACTCGAGCGACCAGGCCTCGAGCGCCGCATAGTCGGCGAGCGCAAGCTGCCGTCGCGCATTGATGCACGACCTGAAGCGAGTGACGACTGCGTCGTCGATCCTGTCGGAGGAGGGCGCCCAGATCGGTGTTGTCATGTGCGCGTCAGAGGGTCTGGTAGTTGGGTCCCGAGCCGCCTTCCGGCGTCGTCCAGGTAATGATGCCGTACGGATCCTTGATGTCGCAGGCCTTGCAGTGCACGCAGTTCGCGGCATTGATCTGCAGCCGCTTGCCGCCCTGCCCATCGTCGACCATTTCGTAGACGTTCGCCGGGCAGAAGCGCGTGCACGGATTGTCGAACTCGATGCGGCAGCGCGTCGCGCAGATATCGGTATCCGCCACCTTGAGGTGGGCGGGCTGGGCCTCGTCGTGGGTGGTGGCCGCGAAGAACACCGACGCCAGGCGGTCGCGCGGCGGCAGGCTGCGCTCGATCCAGCCGCGATCAGGAGAAGCGTATTCGTCCACGCGCCGCATGGCCGCCGCATTGTCGCGGTTGCGCAGGGTCCAGGGCGTGCGTCCGCCGGTGACGACCTCGAGCGCCGAGTTCGCGAGCCCGAACCACAAGCCGCGCTTGAAGCCCGGCTTGAAGTTGCGCACCTTGCGCAGTTCCTGCCCGCCGGGCGAAGCGCGCCACAGCGCGTCGAAGCCCGCCGGGGCGCCGCTCGCCACGAGGTGTTCCGCGGCGAGGGAACCCGAGCGTATCGCCTGGTGGATGCCCTTGATCTTCGGCACGTTGAGCGTGCCGCCCGCGTCGCCGACGATCATGGCGCCGGGCATGTCGAGTTTCGGCAGCGACTGCCAGCCGCCGGCCGCGAGCGTGCGCGCACCGGCGGCGAGGATCTCCCCGCCCTCGAGCAGTGGCTTCACCGCCGGGTGATGCTTGAACTGCTGGAAGGCCTCGAAGGGCTGCAGGCGCGGATCGGCGTAGTCGAGCCCGACCACGAAGCCCACGTACACGCGGTCCGCGTCGAGGTGATAGATGAAGCTGCCGCCGTAGGTGCCGCCATCGAGCGGCCAGCCGACGCTGTGCTGGATGAGTCCTGCCTCCGCGCGGCCGGCGGGCAGCTGCCAGAGCTCCTTCAGGCCGAGCCCGAAGGTCTGCGGATGGCTGTCGGCGTCGAGCGAGTAGCGCTTGATGAGTGACTTGGTGACGCTGCCACGGCAACCTTCCGCCAGGATGGTCGTGCGTGCACGGATCTCGGGGCCAGGTGCGTAATTCGGCCCGGGCTCGCCATTCTTCCCGAGCCCCATGTCGCCGATCTGCACGCCCGCCACCGCGCCCTGCGCGTCGAATAGCGGCGCGGCCGCGGCGAAGCCCGCGAACACATCGACGCCGAGGCCCTCCGCCTTCTGCGCGAGCCATGGCGTCAGCAGGCCGAGCGAAATGATGAAGTTGCCGTGGTTGCTCTGTTGCGGCGGTACCGGCAGGCGGTGCGCCCCCGTGCGCGTGAAGTAGCGCAGCTCGTCGCGGCCCGCGGGCACGCACACGCCGAGCTTCGCATCGCGCCATTCGGGCGCGAGCGCATCGAGCGGCCCCGGTTCCATGACTGCGCCGGAGAGCGAATGCGCGCCGACCGCAGCGCCCTTTTCGAGGACGCAGACGCCGAGGTCGGGCCGCAGCTGCCTGAGGCGGATCGCACAGGCGAGGCCCGCGGGGCCAGCGCCCACGATGACGACGTCGTACTCCATGACGTCGCGCTCGACATTGCCGCTCAGGCTCGCTGCCACCGCCCGCTCCTTACTTCGGCTGCATCCGGATGGCGCCGTCAAGGCGGATCGTTTCGCCGTTCAGCATCGGGATCTCGAAGATCGACTGCACCAGGGCCGCATATTCCTCGGGCTTGCCGAGCCGCGCCGGGAAGGGTGCCTGCCGGCCGAGCGATTCCTGCACGTCCTGCGGCATGCCGGCGACCATCGGCGTGCGGAAAATGCCGGGCGCGATCGCCATGCAACGAATGCCGAAGGCCGCGAGTTCGCGCGCCATGGGCATCGTCATGCCCATCACCGCCGCCTTGGTGGCCGAGTAGGCGGCCTGGCCGATCTGTCCCTCGAAGGCCGCGACCGACGAGGTGTGGATCAGTACGCCGCGCTCGCCGTCCTCATTCGGCGTGTTCGCCTGCATGATGTTCGCGGCCGCCTTGTCGCACAGGAAAGTGCCGATCAGGTTGATATGGATCACTTTGGTGAAGAAGTCGCCCGCCATCGGCCCGTTGCGGCCGAGTACGCGACCAGCGCCGATGACGCCGGCGCAGTTCACCAGCAGGTTGATGCCGCCCATGAAGGCCTTCGCGCTGTCCATCGCGGCGTTCACTTCGGCTTCCGAGGTCACGTCGCACTTGACGAAACGCGCACCCGCGCCGAGTTCGGCGGCGGCGGCCTGGCCGGGACCCTCCTGCACGTCGAGCAGGGTGACCTTGCCGCCCTGCGCCGCCACGTGGCGGGCGACGGCGTTGCCGAGCCCGGAGGCCGCGCCCGTCACGACGGCGCGCGCATCTTTCATCTTCATGCTTGTCCTCTGAAATACGGAAAAACGGGGGAGCTGGCTAGTTAATCACAAGCGCTTGCGGCGCGCGAGGAATGCCGCGATGCGTGCCTGGGCTTCCTGCGACAGGCGCAGGCGCGCGAGGCGATGGCTCGTCCTGCGCCGCAGGGCGGCATCGAGCGGTGCACCCGCGATGTCGCGCAGCAGCGCCTTCACTTCGCCCTGCGCCCCGGGCCCGCCCTGCAGCAATTCCGCCACGACCGACTCGAGCGCGGCGTCGAGCTGCGCCAGGTCGGCGGCGGCCACATGCAGCAGCCCGAGGGCCTCTGCGCGCAACCCGTCGAAACGCTCGCCGGTGAGCGCGAGCGCGCGGGTGGCGCGCGCGCCGATCGCCGCGACGACATGGGGCGAGATGGTCGCGGGCACGAGACCGAGCTTCACTTCCGAGAGCGCGAAGCGCGCGCCGGCGAGGCCGACGGCGATGTCGCAGCAGGCGACGAGGCCGACGCCGCCGCCGAAGGCATCGCCGTTGACGCGCGCCACGAGCGGCTTGCCGCATTCGTCCAGCGCCGCGAGCATGTCGGCGAGCGCAAGCGCGTCGGCGTAGTTCGCTTCCTCCGACGCCGCGGCCATCGCGCGCATGTGATCGAGGTCCGCGCCGGCGCAGAAACTGTCGCCCGCCCCGCTGATCACGATCACGCGCACCGCCGCATCGCGCCCGAGGGCCTCGATCGCCGCGCGCAACGCGGCGATGAGCGCGCCGTCGAACGCATTGTGCCGCCCGGGCCGGTCGAGCGTGACGCGCGCCACGCCCCGGCTGTCGGTTTCGATGCGCAGGCCGCTGGTGATTGCCGCCATGCTACATCCTGAAAATGCCGTAACGCTCGCCGTCCGGCCGCGGCCCGCGTGCGGCGAGATGCAGCGCGAGGCCCAGCACACGGCGCGTGTCGAGCGGATCGATGACGCCGTCATCCCACAGGCGAGCCGTGGAATAGTAGGGATGGCCCTGCTGTTCGTAGCGCGCGCGGATGTCGTCCATGAAGGCCTGCTGATCGGCCGCGGGCCAGTCGGCGCCGCGCGCTCCATCGCGCCGCACGGTCGCGAGCACCTGCGCGGCCTGCTCGCCGCCCATCACGGAAATGCGCGCGTTGGGCCACATCCAAAGGAAGCGCGCGCCGTATGCCCGGCCGCACATCGCGTAGTTGCCCGCACCGAAGGAGCCGCCGATGATCACGGTGAGCTTCGGCACGGTGGCGGAAGCCACCGCGGTCACCATCTTCGCGCCGTCCTTGGCGATGCCCGCCTGCTCGTATTTCGCGCCGACCATGAAGCCGGTGATGTTCTGCAGGAAGAGGAGCGGCGTGCCGCGCCGGTTGGCGAGCTGCACGAAGTGCGCGGCCTTGAGCGCCGACTCCGAGAACAGCACCCCATTGTTCGCCACGATCGCGACCGGGCAGCCGTGGATGCGGGCAAAGCCGCACACGATCGTCGTGCCGTACTCGGGCTTGAACTCGTGGAAATCCGAATCGTCGACGAGCCGGCCGACGATCTCGCGCACGTCGTAGGGCTGGCGCGTGTCGCGCGGCACGATGCCGAGGATCTCGCGCGGGTCGAGCGCGGGCTCGCGGCTCGCCGCGAGGTCGAGCCACGCGGGGTCGCGCGGGCGCAGCGTCGCGATCGCCGAGCGGGCGAGCGCGAGCGCATGCGCGTCGTTCCCGGCGAGGTGGTCGGCGACACCCGAGCGGCGCGCGTGCACGTCGCCGCCGCCGAGCGATTCGGCGTCGATCTCCTCGCCGGTCGCCGCCTTCACGAGCGGCGGACCACCGAGGAAGATCGTGCCCTGCTTCTGCACGATGATCGTCTCGTCCGACATGGCGGGCACGTAGGCACCGCCCGCCGTGCAACTGCCCATGACCACCGCGATTTGCGCCAGTCCGCGCGCGGACATCTGCGCCTGGTTGTAGAAGATGCGCCCGAAGTGCTCGCGATCGGGAAACACCTCGTCCTGCAGCGGCAGGTAGGCGCCGCCGGAGTCGACGAGGTACACGCAGGGCAGCGCGTGCTCGAGCGCGACCTGTTGTGCACGCAGGTGCTTCTTCACCGTGACAGGGAAATAAGTGCCGCCCTTGACCGTGGCGTCGTTGGCGATGACGAGCGCTTCGCGGCCATGGATGCGGCCGACTCCGGCGATCAGGCCGGCCGCGGGCGCCTCGCCGTCGTACAGGCCGTGGGCCGCGAGCGGCGCGATCTCGAGGAAGGGACTGCCCGGATCGAGCAGCGTCGTCACGCGCTCGCGCGGCAGCAGCTTGCCGCGCGCCGTGTGGCGCGCCCGGGCACTGTCGCTGCCGCCGCGCGCGGCCCGCGCGAGCTCTCCGCGCAGGTCCGTGACCAGCTTTTCCATGTGCGCTCGGTTCGCGCGGAAGCCGTCGCTCGCGGGATCGATCGCCGTTGGAAGGCGCGCCATGGCGCGGCAGCTTACAGCAGCTCGATCGCGATTGCCGTGGCCTCGCCGCCGCCGATGCAGAGCGAGGCGACGCCGCGGCGGCCGCCGGTCTTTCTCAGTGCGTGCAACAGCGTCGTGACGATGCGCGCGCCGGTGGCGCCGATCGGATGGCCGAGCGCGCAGGCCCCGCCGTACAGGTTGACGCGCGCGTGATCGAGGCCGACGTCGTGCATCGCGGCCATCGTGACCGCCGCGAAAGCTTCGTTGATTTCGTACAAGTCCACATCCCCCGGCTTCCAGCCAGTCGCGGCGAGGACCTTCCGGATTGCGCCCACGGGTGCGGTGGTGAACCACTCCGGGGCCTGTGCGTGGCTCGCATGCGCGAGCACGCGCGCGAGCGGCTTTGCGCCGAGGCGTTTCGCGGCCGACTCGCTCATCAGGACGGTGGCCGCCGCGCCATCTGAGATGGACGAGGAAGAGGCCGCCGTGACGGTGCCATCCTTGCGAAAGGCGGGCTTGAGCGTCGGGATCTTGTCGATATTGCAGGTGGAGGGCGTTTCGTCGCGGTCGACGATCGTTTCGCCCTTGCGTCCCTTGACGGTCACCGGCGAAATCTCGGCGGTGAAGGTGCCGTCTGCGACCGCGGCCTGTGCGCGGCGCACCGACTCGGCCGCGAACGCGTCCTGCGCGGCGCGCGTAAACGCGTACTTGTCGGCGGTCTGTTCGGCGAACACGCCCATCATCTGGCCGTCGAAGGGGCTCTGCAGGCCGTCGCAGAACATGTGGTCGAGCACTTCACCGTGGCCCATGCGGTAGCCACCGCGCGCCTTCGGCAGGAGGTAGGGCGCATTGGTCATCGATTCGAGGCCGCCGGCGAGGATCACCTCGGCGCCGCCGGCCCCAATCTGGTCGGCGGCCATCATGATGGCCTTGAGGCCCGAGCCGCACATCTTGTTGATCGTGGTCGCGGGTACCGCGTGCGGGATGCCCGCGGATATCGCCGCCTGGCGCGCGGGCGCTTGCCCGAGGCCCGCCGGCAGCACGCATCCCATGATCACTTCCTCGATTTGGCCGGGCTCGATGCCCGCGGCGGCGATGGCGCCGCGGGCGGCGGCCGCGCCGAGCTGCGGCGCGGTCGCGCCCGCGAGCGCGCCCTGGAAGGCGCCGATCGGCGTGCGCTGCGCGGCGACGATGACGACGGAGGAAGGAGAGGCTTTCTGGCTCATGGGGATTTTCCTGAAGTGACCCCGCTCGGGCGCGGGGCGAGGCCGTTGACGAACAGTTCGACGAAACGCTCCGCGATCTCGGCGGCCGAGAGCGAAGCGTCGTCGCGATACCAGTGGGCGATCCAGTTGAGGGCGCCGGCGAGCGCGAACGCGGTCATCTTGGGGTCGCAGTGGCCGATCGAGCCGTCGGCGATGCCCTGGCGCACGAGCGCGCGCATCTCCTGGTCGATCCCGGACTTGAGCTTCTTGATGCGCGCGCCCATCGCCGGGCTCAAGTCCTGGTCCTCGGCACGCACCATGCACCACCCGAAGTCCGAGGTGATGGCCTCCGCATAGCCGCGCACCACCTCGACGAGGCGCTCACGGCCGCTCGCTTGCGCGCCGCGTGCCTCGCCGCAGGCGCTCGCCACCCGGCCGAGACCCTCGCGGAAGCACTCGAACAGCATCTGCTCCTTGTTCGAGACGTAGTAGTACAGGGTGGGCTTGGTGACGTGCAGCAGCGCGGCGATGTCGTCGAGCGAGGTGTTGTGGTAACCGCGCTCGCGGAAGGCGCGGGCTGCGGCGAGAATGACGGCGTCGCGCTTCAGTTCGCGCCGGCGCTCCCGGTCTCCCGGCACCTGCCAGGGTGATGTTGGCTTGCCCATCGCCGGAAGATTATACTGGCCGGTATAAATTCTACTAGCCGGTAACATACGTATGGCGAACCGTGCGGCACATCAGGGTCAGGCTCCGGTCGCGGACGCGGGCACGGCGGCGTTGCCGCTGCGCTTCGTGAGCGCCGCTTCGCTGTTCGACGGCCACGATGCGGCGATCAACATGATCCGCCGCCTGCTGCAGGCGCACGGCGCCGAGGTCGTGCATCTCGGGCACAATCGCAGCGTGGCGGACATCGTCCGCGCCGCCATCCAGGAAGACGCCGACGCGATCGCCGTCAGTTCCTACCAGGGCGGTCACAACGAGTATTTCGCGTACATGGTCGACATGCTGCGCGATCTCGGCGCGCCGCACATCCGTGTAATTGTCGGGGGCGGCGGCACGATCTCGCCGCAGGAGATCGCGGCGCTCGAGGCCCATGGCGTCGAGAAGATCTATACGCCGGAGGACGGCCGTCGCATGGGCCTCGCCGGCATGATCGACGACGTCTTCGCGCGCGTGCGTCGCGCGCAGAAACCCGCCTACGAGTTCGGGCCATTGAATCCGAGGGACCCGCAGCATATCGCGCGCACGATCTCCTGCCTCGAGGGCGCGCTCGGCAACGAGAACGTGCGCGCGCAGGTCGCGCGCGCGATCGCCCGCAACGAGCGGCGCGCGCCGGTGATCGGCATCACCGGCACGGGAGGCGCAGGCAAGTCGAGCCTCAACGACGAGCTGCTGGCGCGCTTCGTGCGCTTTTTCCCCGACCGCAACATCGCGGTGGTGGCGATCGACCCGACGCGCCGCCGCTCGGGCGGTGCGCTGCTCGGCGATCGCATCCGCATGAACAGCCTCGCGGCGGAGCGCCTCTTCATGCGCTCGCTCGCGACCCGGCGCCGCCACAGCGCGACCAGCGAAGCGCTGCAGGACGTCATCGCGCTGTACCAGCTCGCGGGCTTCGACCTGATCGTGGTCGAGACGGCCGGCATCGGCCAGAGCGATACCGAGATCGTCGATTTCGTCGACCTGTCGCTCTACGTGATGACGAGCGAGTACGGCGCCGCGAGCCAGCTCGAGAAGATCGACATGCTCGACTATGCCGACATGGTCGTGCTCAACAAGTTCGAGAAGCGCGGTGCGGAAGATGCGTTGCGCGACGTGCGCAAGCAGTGGCGGCGCAACCACCCCGATCGCCTGAAGATCGCGGACGCCCTCGTGCCCGTCTATCCGACCATCGCGAGCCGCTTCAACGACCCGGGAGTCAACCATCTTTTCCAGGCGATCTGCGCGAAGCTCGGCTGGCAGGCCGGCGACGTCGGGCCCACTGAATTCACTTCGCACGCGGCGCTGATCCCGGCGGATCGCGTGCGCTATCTCGCCGAGATCGCCGAGGGCGGGCGTGATGCGCGCGCACGCGTCGAGCGGCAGGTCGAGGCCGCGCGCCGCGCCTACGCGCACTACGAGTCGCTGAAGGCGCTGCGCGATCCGCAGCTGCCCGCGCCGCTCGACCGCTATCCCGAAGCGGCGCTCGCGGGCGAAGGCGACGCCTCGCGCCGCGAGCTGCGCGCGGCGTACAACGCCGCGCTCGATGCGGTGGGCGCCGAGGGGGTCGGCGAGCTCAGGGCCTGGCCCGCGCGCGCGAAATCCGTCACCGACGAGACCTACTCCTACCTCGTGCGCGGCAAGGCGGTTACCGGCGAGAACTACACCGAGACGCTGAGCCGCAACCGCGTGCCGAAGCTCGCCGTGCCGCGCAGCGTCGACTGGGGCGAGATCCTCGCCTTCCTCGGCAACGAAAACCTGCCGGGCTCCTATCCCTACACGGGCGGCGTGTATCCCTATCGCCGCGAGGCGGAGGACCCGACCCGCATGTTCGCGGGCGAAGGGCCGCCCGAGCGCACCAACCGCCGCTTTCACCTGCTGGCGGGCGGCCATGAGGCCACTCGCCTCTCGACGGCTTTCGACTCGACCACGCTCTACGGCGAGGACCCCGATACCCGGCCCGACATCTACGGCCGCACCGGCAATTCGGGCGTATCGATCGCGACGCTCGACGACATGAAGAAGCTCTACTCGGGCTTCGACCTGTGCCTGCCGACGACCTCGGTGTCGATGACGATCAACGGGCCCGCGCCGATGATCCTCGCGATGTTCATGAACACCGCGATCGACCAGCGCATCGAACGCTGGCTGCGAGCGGAAGGCCGCTGGCCGGCGGCCGAAGCGCGCCTCGCGGAACTGCGCCGCGATATCGCCGCGACCGGCGCGCCGCTGCCCGCGTACAAGGGTGAGCTGCCCGCGGGTCACGACGGCACCGGCCTTGCGCTGCTTGGCGTGAGCGGCGAGCAGTTGATCGCGCCCGCAGTGCTCGACCGCGACACTTACGAGCGCCTGCGCGCCGAGGCGCTGTCGCTGGTGCGCGGCACGGTGCAGGCCGACATCCTGAAGGAAGACCAGGCGCAGAACACCTGCATCTTCTCGACCGAGTTCGCGCTGCGCATGATGGGCGACGTGCAGCAGCACTTCATCGACCACAAGGTGCGCAACTTCTACTCGGTGTCGATCTCCGGCTATCACATCGCGGAGGCGGGCGCGAACCCGGTTAGCCAGCTCGCCTTCACGCTGTCGAACGGCTTCACGATCGTCGAGTACTACCTCGCGCGCGGCATGGCGATCGACGACTTCGCCCCGAACCTGTCGTTCTTCTTCTCGAACGGCATGGATCCGGAGTACGTGGTGATCGGCCGCGTGGCGCGGCGAATCTGGGCGCGTGCGATGCGCGAGCGCTATGGCGCGGGCGCGCGCAGCCAGATGCTCAAGTACCACGTGCAGACCTCGGGGCGCTCGCTGCACGCCCAGGAGATCCAGTTCAACGACATCCGCACCACGCTGCAGGCGCTGTACGCGCTGTTCGACAACTGCAATTCGCTGCACACCAACGCCTTCGACGAGGCGCTCACCACGCCGACCGAGGACAGCGTGCGCCGTGCGGTGGCGATCCAGCTGATCATCAACCGCGAACTCGGACTCAACCGCAACCAGAACCCCTGGCAGGGTTCGTACGCGATCGACTACCTGACCGACATGGTGGAGGAGGCGGTCTACCGCGAGTTCGAGTCGATCGCGGCGCGCGGCGGCGTGCTCGGCGCGATGGAGACTATGTACCAGCGCGGCAAGATCCAGGAAGAGAGCCTCTACTACGAGACGAAGAAGCACGACGGCTCGCTGCCGCTGATCGGCGTGAACACCTTCCTCTCCGGCCACGACGCATCGGAGGCGCACGCCAACGTCGCGCTCATCCGCTCGACCGAGGAGGAGAAGCAGGACCAGGTGGCCGCGGTGCGCGCATTCCAGCAGCGGCACGCGGCCGAAGCGCCGGCCGCGCTCGCACGGCTGCAGCGGGTGGCGGCGGCCGGCGGCAATGTGTTCGCCGAGCTGATGGAGACAGTCAAGGTCTGCTCGCTCGGGCAGGTCTCGCGCGCGCTCTATCAGGTCGGCGGGCAGTACCGGCGCAATGTCTAGCCGGTTGCGCTAGCCGTATCGCGCGAGGGCGAGCCCACCCGGGTCGATCGCGGGCGGGTGTCCGGTGATCAGGTCGGCCAGCACGCGGCCGGAGCCGCAGGCCATCGTCCAGCCGAGCGTGCCGTGGCCCGTATTGAGCCACAGGTTGCGGTAGCTCGATGCGCCGACCACCGGCGTGCCGTCCGGCGTCATCGGCCGCATGCCGGTCCAGAAGCTCACGTCCGAATAGTCGCCGCCCGCGGGGAAGAGGCTGCGCGCCGAGAGCTCGAGCGTCGCGCGCCGCGCCGGGTGCAGGCGGGTGTTGTAGCCGGATAGCTCGGCGGTCCCGCCCACGCGGATGCGGTTGCCGAGGCGCGTGATCGCGACCTTGTAGCTCTCGTCCATTACGGTCGACACCGGTGCTTTCGCCGCATCGGCAACGGGCACGGTGATCGAGTAGCCCTTGACCGGGTACACCGGCAGCCGGATCCCGAGCGAGCGCGCCATCCGGGTCGAGAAACTGCCGAGCGCGAGCACGTAGGCGTCGGCCGTTACGCGGCCTGCGTCGGTGCGCAGCGCCTCGATGCGATCTCCGCTGCGCTCGACACCGAGGATGTTGACGCCATAGCGGAACTGCACGCCGCGCGACAGCGCAAGCGCGGCGAGGCGCTGCGTGAAGAGATGGCAGTCGCCGGTCTCGTCGTCGGGAAGGCGCAAGCCGCCGACGATCAGCGGGCGGACATCCGCGAGCCCGGGCTCGGCGGCGATGCAGCCGTTCGCGTCAAGCACGTGATAGGACACGCCGAGCTTCTCGAGTACCGCGATGTCGCCCGCGGCGCCGTCGAGCTGTTGCTGCGTGCGAAAGAGCTGCAGCGTGCCGAGCGAGCGCTCGTCGTAGGCGATGCCCGTGGCGGCGCGCAGCCGGCGCAGTTCGTCGCGGCTGTACTCGGCGATCGGCACCATGCGGCTCTTGTTGATGGCATAGCGCGCCGTGGTGCAGTTGCGCAGCATGCGCAGGATCCACAGGTACATCGCCGGATCGATCCCGGGGCGGATCACGAGCGGCGCATGCCGCTCGAACAGCCACTTGATCGCCTTCAGCGGCATGCCGGGACCCGCCCAGGGCGAGGCGTAGCCGGGCGAGATCTCGCCCGCGTTCGCGAAGCTCGTTTCGAGGGCGGCGCCGGGCTGGCGCTCGATCACCTCGACTTCGGCGCCCGCCTGCGAGAGATACCACGCGGCCGTCACGCCGATCACGCCGCCGCCCATGACTGCAACCCGCAAGATGCACTCCGCCAGGGAAAGACGTGCATTTTAGCCTAGGGCTGCGCGAGGTACACCGTGCTCCAGAGTTGCGCGGCGTTCGACTCGGTCTCATCTTCACGCCGCTGGCCGAAGGGCTCCACGCGATAGCGGCCGGCGTGCTGCGACCACGACCACAACTCCGAACCGCGCACCGCGGTGGACGCCTGCATCGCAGCTGCGAGCCGTGTCCGCGCCTGCCCCAGGGTTTTCCTGGCGCTGGGAGTCAGGTCGCCGCGTACGAGCTGGCGATCGATCCCGGCAGCGAGCAAGGCCTGCTGCCAGGACCAGGCGACCGCACCGTGATAGCGGTTGCGCGCGAAGTCGGGTTGCAGGGCCGGGTCCGCGAAGGCGGCATTCGCGACCAGCAGGCCCGCGCCCGTCAGCAGGCCCGCGGGGAACGGCCGCGTGAGCCGATCGGCAATGCGCACAGCCTCGGCGGGCGGCAGGTCGAGCAACAGGAGCGCGAAGGCTTCGTCGGAGTTCAGTACCGCGACCGCGCGTCCGCCCGCATCGAGTGACAGGGCGCGAAACGTGAGGCCGGACCCGTCGATCGATGCGAGCGCAGGCGCGGCGTCGACGCCGATGGCTTTCGCATAGGCGGTGACCTGCTTGCGCGCGTCGGCCGCGGGCACGGACACTTCGAAAAAACCTGGCGCATCGTGCTGCCAGACCCGCGCCATGGCGGCCGCATCCGCGAAGGGCGCCGTCGATCCCGCGCCCAGATAGGGCGCGAGCAGGCCGCTGTCGTCGAGGCGAGCGATGGCGGTGAGTGCGGCAGGGGCCCAGACGCCATTCACATCGTAGGGGTAGCGCCCGCCGCCGAGTCCCCGCTCGCTGTCGCGCCAGTTGCCCACCGCAAACCCAGGCTTCAGCGCAATCAGGTTCTGCCGCGATGGTGCACGCGCAAAGGGGGCTGTGTTGGCGATGACGAAGCGGAAATTGCGCGCGAGCAGGGCCCCGTAACTCGCGCCGGATGGCGAGCGGCGCGCGAGGAAGGCCTGCGCGCGGGTACGGCCCGCCGGCATGTCGAGCAGGTACTGGGCCGCGACCGGCGCGAGCATGTAGTCGTCGTCGATCATCTTGTAATCGAGGAGCGGAGCGTCGCCGGGCGGCAGATGCTCGAGCCGGCGCCGCAGGACGGCAAACTCCCCGATGTCTTCCTCGTGCGCCACCTCGCCGCCTTCGTCGAGGCGCTCGAGCACCGCGCCGAGCCCCGCTTCCATGAGCGCGGGCTGGGCGACCGGCGCAAGGAGCCGCAGCGACATCAGGGTGTCGCGGCCGAAGTAGGTGTCGAAGCGCCACGAGCCTGCAAGCAGTTTTTCCCCGTAGGACAGGAACTCGAGGGCCCGGCGCAGGCGGGGGTCACGCGCGGCGCCCGCGCCGAGGAGGTCGTCCGCGGCGATCGGCGTGAGCGGTCGATCGCCAGTGAGGCCGGTCAGCCGCAGGCGCAGGCGCCCCGCGCGATCCGGCTGCAATACGAGCGGCTGCGACTCGTCGCCGCGCAGCTCACCTGCCAGCACCTCGACGGCGAGGTAGTAGCCCGCGCCGCCATCGAGGCGGCGGCGCTGCCAGACGATCGTGCTGCCGCTGCGTGCGGGCAGGGTGCTGACTTCGCGCGCCGGCGCTTCGCCGCCGTCCTGGTAGTTGCGGATCACGCGGATGCTGCCGATGATGGCCTCGCGGACCTCGAGCGGCCCGCCGGTCGCGACGAGCTCCGCGCTCACTCCGCGCAGCAAACTGCCATCCGCGAGCGTGCGCGCCACCGGCATGAGCTCGCCGGGCGCCTGCCATGCGAAGGCCGCGGATGCGGCTTCAAACCACAGTGCCGCTCCGCTGTTGCCAGCGGGAAAGGCAAATACGACCCGCGGCTTCATGCCTGAAGTCAGCACGAGGTGTGCGGCCGTCGGGCCGCGGCGATAGAACTGGTTCTGGACCCGGCCCTCGGGAATCGAGAAACGCAGCGCGGCGATGCGGGAGTCCGCCGCGACGCTGCCCGCGGCGGCCATCCAGCCAGCAAGGCAAGCCGCGAGCAGGATGCGCAGCGTCCTTGCGCGCACGGCGCTCATCGCGGCGAGGCGACCGAATCGCGGATGATGATCTCGTAGTCGAACCGGTGGACGGTGTCGCCGCCGCGCGCGCCGTGTTGGGGCCGCATCGACTGCAACAGGCATTGCACGGCACCGGTCGCCATGGCGCGGATGGGCTGCCGCACCGTCGTCAGGCCCGGGTAGACGTAGCGTGCGATCGGCGCGTCGTCGTAGCCCGCGACCGACAGGTCGGCGGGTACGGCGAGACCGAGCTCCTGCGCGGCGTGCAGCACGCCGGCCGCCATGTCGTCGTTGCTCGCGAAGATCGCTGTCGGGCGATCGGCCTGGCGCAGGAGCCGGCGCGCGCACTCGACCCCCGACTCGAAGGAGAGGAGCCCGTTCGCGATCAGGCGCTCGTCGACGGCAAGGCCATGCTGGCGATGCGCCTCGAGGTACCCGGCCAGGCGGCGCGAGGCCGCGCCGTGCCGCGGGTCGGCCTTGATGAAGCCGATGCGCCGATGGCCGCGACCGAGCAGGTATTCGGTGAGATCGCAGCTTGCGCGCACGTCGTCGACCGATACGAAAGGCTTGCCGCGATCCTCGTGCAGCGGCGCGATGGAAACGTACTGGGTGCCATCGGCGTCGAGCGTCGCGAGCAGGGGCTCGAGGTCGCACAGGGGCGGAGTCAGGACCAGCCCGCTCGGCCGCCGTTGCGCGAGCATGTCGTGCACCTGGTCGCAGATCCGCGGGCTCGATGCGTCGAAGGGTTGCAGCAGCACGCCGTAGTCGGCCGCCTCGCACGCTGCCTGCACGCCCTCGAGCACGCGAACGATGTAGCTGTCGCTCGGGTTGTCGTAGAGCACCGCCACCAGATAGGCGCGCGAGCTCGCAAGGTTGCGGGCCGAGAAGTTCGGCCGGTACTTGAGATCGCGGATCGCCCGGTGCACCCGCTGCGCCGTGTCGTCACGGACATTCGGTTCGCGATTGACGACGCGCGAGACCGTCTTGATCGAGACGCCGGCGCGCGCGGCGACATCGTTGATCGTGTGCACGCTCTTGCGGCGACGCGCGCCTGCGGTCTCGGGTGTCGCCACGCGCGGCGGGTGCGCCGTCGGTCGTACGGGTCGGGTCATGGGTCGTTTCGCGGCCGGGTGGACAGGGTTGCGCGCGTCCCCGCGGGCAACGCGTTACTTGCGCAAATGATAGCGCTATCGAGGATTTCCCCTGCGAATCCTCGCAAAGCTTCGCTGTTGTGGCGCGTGCGATAGTTCGGATGGACCGTCAAAATTGGTATTAGCATATTGATTAATATAAATAAAATATTAGATGCGCCGCTGGCTGTGTGGCGGGAGTCACGCGGTGGGTTTGACAGTGCAACGAGAGGGTGGTAGAAAAAGACAACGCTGTCAACAAGCGTAGGGTGGAATTGGGGCCTTGGTCGACCGGCGGCAAGGATGCCGGGCGTGCCGGGTTGCTGCGAACCAAAATGAACCGGAGAAGTTCCATGAGCTCTCAGGCGATTCGTTCCCACTGTCTGGTCTTTTCGCTCCTCGCCACCGCGCTGGCGGCGCCCGCCGCGGCTCAAGCCCAGGATCAGGCGGGCGCACTCGAAGAAGTGGTAGTCACTGGCACCGCCGCCGGCGCGGAGATCCGCAAGCTCGACGCGAGTTTTGCCATCACGACCATCGACGATCAGGCCATCACCGAGTTCTCGCCGCAGAGCACCGCGGATCTGCTGCGGCTGATACCCGGCGTCTGGACGGAAAGCACCGGCGGCGTGTCCGGCGCGAACGTCATGGTGCGCGGCTTCCCCGGAGGCGGCGATGCGCCCTACCTCACGGTGCAGGTGAACGGCGCGCCGATCTATCCGATCTCGACGCTGTCCTTCCTCGAGAACACGACGCTGTTTCGCATCGACGAGACAGTGAAGCGGGTCGAGGCACTGCGCGGCGGTTCGAACCCGGTGTTCTCGAACGGCCAGCCGGGCCTCACGACGAACTTCCTGCTGAAGGAGGGCGGCGACGAGACCGAAGGGATGGTCAAGTACACGACGTCCGACTATGACCTGCGGCGCTTCGACGGCTATATCAGTGGCCCGCTCAGCAAGGATTTCTACTACATGATCGGCGGGTACATCACGAGTTCGCCGGGCTTGCGCGACGCCGGCTACAACTCGGACGAAGGCAACCAGGTCACGATCAACCTGACGAAGAAGCTCGAGCGCGGCAAGGTCAATGTGTTCTACCGCCGGACCGACGACTTCGGACAGTGGTACCTGCCCGTGGCCTTCAACGTGCCGGGCGTCGACGCCTCGTACAACCAGCTGGGCCCCCGCAACCGGTTCCAGCAGATCATGACCGACAATCCCGGGCCGGGCTTTGCCAACGGTGGCGATCCGGCCGCGGCCAACCGCACCGTCAAGACGCTCGACCTCGACGAAGGCCGCGGCTGGAAGGGCGCCATGGCGGGCGGTTCCGTGGTGTTCGAAGTCGCCGACAACTGGACGCTCACGGACCGCTTCGGCTACACCTCCGGTGACGCCCCGACGGTCGGCCTCGTGCCGGATGGCGCCGCGGTTCAGGTGGGCGCGCTGCTGGCCAATCCCATGGCCGATCCCCGCGCGGTCGTGACCGGCCCGATCCGCGGTGCCGTAACGGGTCGCGCGATCGGCAACGCCGAGTTCATCCAGCAGTTCGGCGCCTGGGAAGTCCGCAAGGACATCGAATCCTTCACCAACGACATCAGCCTGACCTGGAAATACGACCGGGGCTCGACCACCTTCGGATTCTATTCGGCGGATGCCTCGAGCCACGACCTCTGGGCCCTGGGAAATTCCCAGTACCAGGTAGTGCAGTCGCACGGCGAAATCGTCACCGGCATCGCCTGCAACAACCCGACCGTCGTCGACAGCTGCGGCTTCAACTACGACATCGACGAGAACGGCGACGCGACGTCGCGGGCGCTGTACGCCGCCACCTCATTCAAGATCACCGATGCCTTGCGGGCGGATATCGGGGTCCGCTACGAGAACTACGAGGTCGACTACACGCTCGACGAGGGCCGGGCGGGCACGATCGATTTCGCGGTGTCGGACGACATGTCGAAGACATCCTGGACGGCGGCCCTCGACTACCAGTTCACGGATCACATGGGCGTGTTCGGGCGCATCAACAAGGGCTACCTGCTGCCGCAGTTCGACACTTATCGCGACGGCCGCGGTGCTTTCGCGCAGGGTGCCGACCTGGTCCAGGGCATCGAGCAGTATGAGCTCGGCTTCAAGTGGGCGACCGACCGGCTTTCGCTGTATGCGACCGCCTTCTCCACGGACATCGATCCGCGGCAGGTCAACTTCCAGTTCGGCGGGCCGTCCATCCTCACGACGCAGGAGTCGCAGGGCGTCGAACTCGATGCGACTTGGCGGACCGACGTGGGTTTCTCGGTGTCGCTCAATGGCACGCTGCTGAAGAGCAAGATCAAGAGTTCCGATCCGTCGCTCGACGGCAAGGAAACGGAGCGCCAACCCGGCTGGCAGTTGCGCCTCTCGCCGGCTTACTCCTGGAGCGTCGGCAGCATCGAGGGCACGGTCTATGGCACCTTGTCCGCGGTCGACGACCGATGGGGCGAGGCGACCAACGTCAATCGCCTCGATGGTTACGAGAAAGTCGACCTCGGCGTCATCATGCGGATCAACGATGCATTCGTCGTGCAGATCTCGGGTGACAACATCACCGACAAGGAAGCCTTCACGGAGAGCGATCCGCGCACTTTCACGGCGCCGAACGGGCGCTTCATCATGCCGCGCAGCTTCGAATTCAGCGTGGGCTACTCATTCTGACGGGAGCATGCGCGCAATCAACCTGACCGGAAAGCGCCGGCTCGCCTGCGCCCGCGGCCTGCCCCTGTGGCTGGCCGTGGGCGCGGTCGCGATGGCAGCCGCGCGCGCCGACGTCGGTGCGCCGGTCCTCACGCCCGCCGAGCTGTATCCGGGCCTCTTCGAACAAGTGCAGACGCAGCAGGTGCTCGGCGACGGGGTGAGTTTCGTCCAGGCCCTGCCGCGCAGTTCGCCCGCAGCGGTGCTTGCGGCCTGGCGCAAGGAATCGGCGCAACCGGGGTTCAGCCTGAAGGCCTTCGTCGCAGCGCAGTTCCGGTTTCCCGGGGGGGGAGCCACCGACTATCGGTCGAACCACGCCGACATCGTGCAGCACATCGACCGGCTGTGGCCGGTGCTCACGCGGCCCGCCGACGCCCCGGTGCCGTACTCGTCGCTGCTGCCGTTGCCGTTCCCGTATGTGGTGCCGGGCGGGCGCTTCCAGGAGATCTACTACTGGGATTCGTACTTCACGATGCTCGGGCTCGAGCAGAGCGGTCGGCACGATCTCGTGCGCGACATGGTGAAGGACTTCGCCTACCTGATCGACCGCTACGGACACGTCCCGAACGGCAACCGCAGCTATTACCTCAGCCGCTCGCAGCCGCCGTTCTTCTCGGCGATGGTACGCCTGCTGGCGCGGCGCGACGGCGATGCGGCGCTCGTGACCTACCTGCCGCAACTCGAGCGCGAGTATGCGTTCTGGATGGACGGCGCGGCGACGCTCGCGCGCGGGCAGGCCCATCGTCGCGTGCTGCGCCTCGCCGACGGCGCGCTGCTCAACCGCTATTGGGACGATCGTGATACGCCGCGCGAGGAATCGTGGCGCAACGATGTCGCCACGGCGCGCGAGGCCGCGAATCGGCCCGCCGCGGTGGTGTACCGGAACCTGCGCGCGGCCGCCGAGAGCGGCTGGGATTTCAGTTCCAGGTGGCTTGCCGACGGCCGCACGCTCGCCACGATCCGCACCGTCGAAATTGCGCCCGTCGACCTCAACAGCCTCCTGTACGGCCTCGAACAGACGCTCGCGCGGGCCTATCGCCTCGCCGGCCGCGACGCCGACGCCACGCGCGCCGGGGCGCGCGCCTGGGCGCGCCGCGCAGCGATGCACCGCCACCTGTGGGACGCAAAGCGCCGGACCTGGGGCGACCTGCTGTGGAGGAAAGGCGAGCTTACCGGTATCGCGAGTGCGGCCATGCTGTACCCGCTGTTCTGCGGCATCGCGACGCCCGAGCAGGCGCAGGGGGTCGCGGACGCCGTGCGCGCGCAGTTGCTGGCGCCCGGCGGCATTGCGACGACGGCCACGGTGACCGGGCAGCAATGGGATGCGCCGAACGGCTGGGCGCCGCTGCAGTGGATCGCGATCGAGGGGCTCGGCAACTACGGGTTTGCCACGCTCGCGGCCGATATCGCGCACCGCTGGATCCACGAGAATCTCGAGGTTTATCGCGCGACCGGCAAGCTGGTCGAAAAATACGACGTGAGCGGCGATGCCGCCGGTGGCGGCGGGGAGTACCCGCTGCAGGACGGTTTCGGCTGGACCAACGGCGTGTTGCGCCGGTTGCTCGCGATCTATCCGCGCTAGGCCGCCTGGCTGAGGTCCGGTTCGCCGAGCGCTTCGAGGATGGCCGAGCGCGCCCGTTCGCGCAGCGCCGCGGTGGCAGGCTCCGCGCTGCCCACGATCGCAGGCAGCGCCGGCAGGAACTCGACTTCGAGGCGGCCCCGCGAGAGCCGCATCCCGGGCGTCGGCAACGCTTCGCGCGTGCCGCGCAGCACGCAAGGCACCACGGGGCAGCCGGCGCGCGTCGCCGCGTGGAAGGCGCCCGAGTGGAATTTCAGCAATCCGGGCCGCTTGGCGAACGTGCCTTCGGGAAAGAACACCAGCGAGTGCCCGTTGCTCGCCGTGCGCAGCACCCGGCGCGCATCGCTCGCCCCCTTCTGCCGGTCGAAGCGCTCGACGAACTCCGAGCCGATGCGCGAGAGCAGCAGGCCCGCGAGCGGCACGCCCGACATTTCCCGCTTGATCACGAAGCCGAAGCGCGGCGGCAGTGCCGCCGTCAGCACGAGGCCATCGAGATAGCCGGCGTGGTTCGCGACCAGCACGCAATGGCCGGACGGCAGCCGGTCGGCGTGCCGCACATCGAGCTGCATGCCGGTGAGCGCGAGCCAGGAGCGTGCCGCCGCGCGTGCCACCCTGCGCCGCAGCCCAAGCCCGGGCAGCAGCATGCCGAGCAGCGCGATCACGGCGATCGGCAGGAACGCGAGGTAGGCGTACAGGGTGTACAGCCGGTCGATCGGTGCGGGCAGGCGAGGGGTGCCGGGCATGGGGTGCCGTATCGCGCTTTCGCGGCCTCGGTGGTGTGAACTGGTTCTCTTTATGTTAATGCTTCCCGGCATATGTGAAGGTGATCACGCCGACTCCGGCAGGGGTTCCCCACACTGGCTCCAAATGGCACGCCCCGCGACTGCAACCGAATTGCGCAAACCTGCCGGCGAGACCGATCCGGCGGTGTCCCGCTTCATCGACGCTGTCTGGATGGAGCGGGGCCTGTCGTCGAACACGCTCGCGGCCTATCGCGCTGACCTCACGGCGCTCGCACGCTGGCTCGCCGAGCGCGGCCGCGACATCAGCGCGACCAGCCGCGCCGACCTGATGGATTTCATCGCGTTTCGCGTGCAGGCCGGGGCCCGGCCGCGCTCGACCGCCCGCCAGCTGTCCTCGTTCCGCCGCTTCTTCCGCCACCTCGTGCGCGAAGGCACGCTGCGCGAGGATCCGACCGCGCAGATCGCGATGCCGAAGATCGGCCGCTCGCTGCCGCGTTCGCTGAGCGAAGAGGAAGTGGAGTCCTTGCTGAATGCGCCGGTCATCGGCGACCCGCTCGGCAACCGCGACCGCGCGATGCTCGAAGTGCTCTACGCCACGGGGCTGCGGGTCTCGGAGCTCGTGAGCCTGAAGCACAGCCAGGTGAACCTGAACCAGGGCGTGCTGCGCATCGTCGGCAAGGGCAATCGCGAGCGGCTGATCCCGCTCGGCGAGGAAGCGGTGCGCTGGCTGACCGAATTCACGCGCGGTCCGCGCAACGAGATCCTGCTCGATCGCACGACCGACTACCTCTTCCCGACGCGACGCGGCGATCGCATGACCCGCCAGGCCTTCTGGCACATCATCAAGCGCTACGCGCGCAAGGCCGGCGTCGAACGCGACCTGTCGCCGCACACGCTGCGCCATGCCTTCGCCACGCACCTCCTGAACCACGGCGCCGACCTGCGCGTGGTGCAGATGCTCCTTGGCCACAGCGACCTGTCGACCACGCAGATCTATACGCATGTCGCCCGCGAGCGCATGAAGGACCTGCACGCCCAGCATCACCCCCGGGGCTGATAGAATCGGCGCGCCCGCGCGGCCGACCGAACCAATCCGGCTGCGGCGGGTCGAAGCCACCACCATGCTGCGAACCCTTGCGATCATCCTTTCCCTGGGCCTGGCCACCGCGGCCGCCCAGGCCGACACGCGCGCCGACATCGCGAAGAAGTTCCCCGGCGCCACGGCCGAAGACGTGCGGCCGGCGCCGGTCCCGGGCCTCTTCGAGCTGCGCCGCGGCGGCGACATCGTCTACGTGACGCCGGACGCCCGCTACGCCTTCACGGGCGATCTCTACGACCTCGGTTCCAACAACAACCTGAGCGAGGCGCGCCGGCGCGGCCTGCGCCAGGAACTGCTCGCCGCGGTGCCAGACAGCCAGACGCTGGTTTTCTCGCCGCAGGACCCGAAGTACACGATCAGCGTGTTCACCGATGTCGACTGCGGCTATTGCCGCAAGCTGCACAGCCAGATCGCCGAGTACAACCGCCTCGGCGTGCGTGTGCGCTACCTGTTCTTCCCGCGTTCCGGCCCCGATACCGAGTCCTGGCACAAGGCCGAGAGCGTCTGGTGCGCCGCGGATCGCAAGGATGCGCTGACCCGCGCCAAGCGCGGCGAGACCGTGAAATCGAAACCCTGCGGTGCGACGCCGGTCGCGAAGCAGTACCAGCTCGGCGAAGACCTCGGCATCCAGGGCACGCCGGCCATCGTTCTCGCCAACGGCGAGTTGCTGCCGGGCTATGTGCCGCCCGCCATCCTGGTGGATCACCTGAAGACCGCCGCGCGCTGAACGCGGCGGCGAATCAGCGCTCGAGCAAGCCGCGCTTGCCGGGCTTGCCTTCCCATTCCTTGGCGTCAGCCGGAGGTTCGCCCTTTTCGGTGATCACCGGCCACTTGCGCGCGAGCTCCGCGTTCAGGGGCTTGTAGTCGAGCTGGTCGGCGGGCAGCTCTTCCTCCGAGAAGATCGCCTCGACCGGGCACTCGGGCTCGCACAGGGTGCAGTCGATGCATTCGTCCGGATCGATCACCAGGAAATTCGGGCCTTCATGGAAGCAGTCGACGGGACAGACTTCCACGCAGTCCATGTATTTGCACTTGATGCAATTCTCGGTGACGACGAAGGCCATGATCGATCCTGCTGCCGGGGCCTGCTATTTTGCCATGCATGGCCCGCGCGGCGTAGCCGGGCAGCGGGTCATCCCGTCCGCGCTTCGAACGTCGTGAAATGATGGTCCTCGCGTCCGCGCACGCGATCCTCGACGAAGCGGCGCAGGGCGAAGGTGATGCTCGGGAATGCGAGGTCGGCCCACGGGATTTCGCCTTCGGTGACCATCCTGGTCTCGAGGCTCTCGGGCCCCACGCCGAATTCCGGCTCGGCGAGGCGGGCGCGAAAGAAGACATGCACCTGCTGCGCGGAATGCACGTGCACGATCGCGAGCAGCGAGCCGATCTGCACGCGGGCCAGCGCTTCCTCGTGCGACTCGCGCTCCGCGGCCTGCTGCAGCGTCTCGCCGGTTTCCATGAAGCCCGCGGGTACCGTCCAGTAGCCGCGCCGTGGCTCGATGGCGCGCCGGCAGAGCAGGATGCGCCCGCCATCTTCCGGCACGCAGCCGACGATGAGCTTCGGGTTGCGATAGTGGATCGTGCCGCAGCGTTCGCAGACGTGGCGCGGCAGGTGATCGCCCGCGGGCACCTTGCTGATGACCGGCGAGCCGCAATGGCTGCAGAAATTCATCGCGCGCCGGCGGAGGCGGCCCGGCTGCGTGCCTGGTCGAGCCCGGCGCGGATCGCGTTCGCCCACTGGCGCATCGCGCGGCGCGCATCGGCGGCATTCGTCACGCTGTTGGCGATCTCGAAGTAGCCCCGGTCGACGCCCTGCTTGCGGTCGACGACGCGTGCCAGCAGCGCGCCGCTCTCGCCGTCATGGAAATCCGCGGTGAGCGTCATGCGGCCCGGGTCGACCGTATAGGTGCGCACGCGGCCGGCCGTGTCGAGCGAGCGGTCCGGCGCATTGATGTAGAGGTCGACGATCGCCGGCGCGATCCGCAACGTCTCAGGGCCTGCCTCGGTGACGATCCGGTACTGGCCACCCGCCGAGAAGGCGGCCGTGAAGACTTCGCGGAACTCCGTCGCGAGGACCCGCCGGATGCGCGCGGTGTCCACCTGTCGCAGCGACACCGATCCCGCGTTCGGGTCCCAGTTCCTGTCGAACGATACCTGCAGCGGTTCGAGCAGTATCTCGGTATAGCGCGCGAAATTGGCTTGCGGCTTGAGGTAAACGGCGTCGAGCTGCTTCTGGGGATAGAGCTCGAGCCCGTCCAGGCGCGCCTGCGGGACCGGCGCCGAGGCGCAGGCGGCGAGCAGCAGGGCCGCGCCCGTGCAGCTCCAACGGATAGGGGTCAGCATGTGAGTCACCTCGCTGGGTGGTGCCGGGAGAGGGAATCGAACCCACACTCTGTTGCCAGAACCGGATTTTGAGTCCGGCGCGTCTACCAGTTCCGCCATCCCGGCCGAGCCTGAAAGAAAATTCTGGCAGATCGGCGCCAGCGCTGCGACCTTTTTCGCTGCCGGCGCATCCAATCGATGTGGCAGGATTCGGCGACATCGACCCCGGCGAGGCATTGATCGTGGCAGCCGCCCGCGGCGAGCGTGCGGCGCGCGCGCACCTGTATGCGCGCCTCGCGCCCGTGGTTCGCGCCCTTGCGCGCCGCCTGTGCACTCCCGCGGCGGCGGACGACATCATGCAGGACACGCTGATGGCGGTCTTCGATCACCTCGCGGATTTTCGCGGCGAATGTCCTTTCGGCCTCTGGGTGCGGCGCATCGCGCTGACGCGCTGCCTGATGCACCTTCGTTCGCCATGGCAGCGCGCGCAGGCCGCGTGGAGCAGTGCGCTCGCGGACGAACTGCCGGCGCCGGGCGCGCCGGTCGGGGAACTGCTCGACCTGCAGCGAGCGCTCGACCGCCTGCCACCGACCGCGCGGGCGGTGGTCTGGATGTACGAGGTGGAGGGCTACACCCACGAGGAGATCGCGCGGGCCTTTCGCCGCAGCGTGAGCTTCTCGAAATCGCAGCTGGCGCGCGCCCACGCACGACTGCGGCTCGGCCGGACGAACGGTGCGGAGGAGGCGACATGCCTGGCGATCACCGACTGATGGCGCTCGCGGCGCAGGATGCGGCGTGCGAAGCGCCGTATTCCTTCGAGGAATTCGAGCGGCGCGGCCTGCGCGCCGGCAGCGTGGCGCGCCGCCGCGAGCGCATTGCCGGCCTTTCGGCCGCCGCCATGATCGTGGCCGCTCTCGTGGGCGGGTTGTGGCTCGTCGCCTCGCGCCCGGGCGTGCCCGTCGCGCAGGGGCGGGCGCCGGCGGCGCCTCCCATGGATGCGGTCACGGCCGAACATTGGCTCGCGGCCGTCCCGGCGGAGCCGGTGGTGGTGCGGGCACACAGTTACGCGACCGTGGCCGCGCTCGAGGACCGCCTCGCTTTCATCGACGATCGCCTCAACGACAGCCGCATGACGGGCACCGCGCCGGATGACGGCGGTGCGCTCGGCCGCGAGCGCGAGCGCCTCGTGAACGCGCTCGCGAGCGTGCGCTACGCGCAGATGCTGGCGGTCAATTCCCGGTGACACCGGACAAGGCAGATTGCAAAGGAGCCTTACCATGACACGCATTGCCATTGGCGTCGCCCTTGCCTGGCTCGCCTGCGCGGCGGGCGTCGCGCAGGCGGCGGGCGATACGGCGGACATCGAAGCCCGGCTCGCCGCTGCGCAGGCGCGCCTCGAAGCCGCGGCCAACGAGATCGCGGCCCTGTCCACGCAGCTCGGCGAGCCCATGTTGCGGCGGATGATCATTCGCAGCCCGGGTGCCGCGCCGCCGCCACTCGTCGGCCTGTCGCTCGATCCGGGCGACGGCAAGGAAGGAGTGCGTGTGCTCGACGTGAGTCCCGGCGGGCCGGCCGCGGCGGCCGGTGTCCGCCAGGGCGATGTCATCGTGTCGATCGACGGCGAAGGCCTGGCCGGGCGCGAGCGGGCCGCACGCGAGGCAACCCGCCTGTTGCGCTCGGCGTCGCCCGGGCGGCCGGTGAAGCTCAAGGTGCTGCGCGCGGGCAAGCCGCTCGAGCTGGCGGTGCTGCCGCGCGAACTGCACTTCGACGCGGATGCATTCGGGCACGATGGGCCGTTCACGGCGGCGTTGCCGATGCCGCCCATGCCACCGCAGCGGGGCGACTTCCTGGTGGGGCGTGAGGGAGGTGGGCTTGCGGGCCTCGAGTTCGTGACCCTGACGCCGGGACTCGGCCAGTACTTCGGCGCCGACAAGGGCGTGCTCGTCGTGCGCGCGCCGAAGTCCGGCGCACTGCAGTTGCAGGAAGGCGATGTCATCCAGTCGATCGGCGATCGTGTGCCGCGCAGCGGTGCACATGCAACCCGCATCCTCGCCTCCTACCAGCCGGGCGAGAGCACCGCGATCAAGGTGCTGCGCCGGCGCAAGGTCGTGACGCTGAATGCCGCCTTTGCGGGCTAGCGCCCGCGCGGCGCCGGCCGGCGGCGGGGCCCCTGCTACCATGCGCGCGTGCGCATTGAAGATTTCCGATTCGATCTGCCCGCCGGCCTGATCGCGCAAGTCCCGCTGCCCCGTCGCTCCGCGAGCCGCCTGTTGACGCTCGATGGCGCCACGGGCGCGTGGGCCGACCGCTGGGTGCAGGACCTGCCTTCGCTGCTCGATGCGGGCGACCTGCTCGTGTTCAACGACACGCGCGTCGTGCCGGCGCGCATCCATGGCGTGAAGCCGACGGGTGGGCGCGTCGAAATGCTGTTCGAGCGCGGCGCCGGTGGGCGCGAGGCGTGGGTGCAGCTGCGCGCGAGCAAGGGCTTCAAGGACGGCGCGAAGTTCGCCACGGCGGGCGGCGCGGTGCGCGTGCTCGGGCGCGATGAGGACCTCTGGAGGGTCGAGCTGCCGCAGGAAGCACTCGCTTTTTTCGAGCAGCACGGCGAAACGCCCTTGCCGCCCTATATCGGGCGGGCCGCGGACGCCAGCGACCGCGAACGCTACCAGGCCGTGTTTGCGCGCGAACGGGGTGCGGTCGCGGCGCCCACCGCGAGCCTGCACTTCGATGCGGAACTCCTTGCGGCGCTTGCCGCGCGCGGCGTCGGGCATGCGTTCGTCACGCTGCACGTCGGTGCCGGCACCTTCCAGCCGGTGCGAACCGCGAACCTGGAAGACCACCGCATGCATGCCGAGCGGGTCACGGTGCCGCATGCCGTGTGCGAGGCGGCGGCCCGCGCACGTGCCGCGGGCAAGCGCGTGGTCGCGGTCGGCACGACCGTGGCGCGTGCGCTCGAGTCCGCGGCCGCGGCGGGCGTGCTCACGCCGTTTGCGGGCGAGACGCGCATCTTCATCTATCCCGGCTATCGCTTCCGCGCCGTCGATGCGCTGCTTACCAACTTCCACCTGCCCGAGTCCACCCTGCTCATGATGGTGAGCGCGTTTGCCGGGCGCGAGCATGTGCTCGCGGCCTATGCACATGCGGTGGCCGCGCAGTACCGTTTCTTCAGCTATGGGGATGCCATGTTCATGACACCCGCGGCCGGTGCCCGGATGGGCGGAGGCAGCGCGTGACGCTGCAGTTTGAAATCCTGGCCCGCGACGGCGCCGCGCGCTGCGGCCGGCTCACGCTGCGCCACGGCATCGTCGATACGCCCGCCTTCATGCCCGTCGGCACCTACGGCACCGTCAAGGCGATGACACCCGAGGAGCTCGTGGGCGTCGGTGCGCAGATCGTGCTCGGCAACACCTTCCACCTGATGTTGCGGCCGGGCACGAAGGTGGTTGCCGCGCACGGCGACCTGCACGGCTTCATGCACTGGGAGCGGCCGATCCTCACGGACTCGGGCGGCTTCCAGGTGTTCAGCCTCGCGAAACTGCGCAAGATCGACGAGGAGGGAGTGCGCTTCCGTTCGCCGATCGACGGCGCCGAAGTGCGCCTCACGCCGGAAATATCGATGGATGTGCAGCGCGCGCTCGGCTCCGACATCGTGATGGCCTTCGACGACTGCACGGCTTATCCCGCAACCCACGAAGCCGCGCGCCTGTCGATGGAACGCTCGATGCGCTGGGCCCTGCGCTGCCGCGACCACTACGGGCGCGCGGCCACGCCCGGCGTGCTGTTCGGCATCGTGCAGGGCGGGATGCATGGCGACCTGCGCCGCGCGTCGCTCGAGTCCCTGCTGGCGCTCGGCCTGCCGGGCCTTGCGGTCGGCGGCCTTGCGGTCGGCGAGCCCGAGCCGGAGCGCCTGCGCGTGCTCGAGGAACTCGTGCCGCATATGCCGGTCGCACAGCCGCGCTACCTGATGGGAGTGGGACGCCCCGAGGACATCGTGCAGGCGGTGCTGCGCGGCATCGACATGTTCGATTGCGTGATGCCCACCCGCCATGCCCGCAACGGCCACCTCTTCACCACGACCGGCGTGATCAACATCAGGAACGCCGTGCACCAGGAGGATGCCGGCCCGGTCGACCCGGCCTGCGGCTGCTATACCTGCGCGAATTACTCGCGCGCCTACCTGCGCCACCTCGACCGCTGCAACGAGATCCTCGGCTCGCGCCTCGGCACGATCCACAACCTGCACTTCTACCTCGACCTGATGCAGCGCATCCGGGCGAGCATCGCCGCCGGCCGGTTGGCGGCCTTTGCCCGGGACTTTCTCGCCGCCCGGCAGGCCCCGGCGCGCGCTATGGCATAATGCCCGGCTTTACCAGCACGCATTCCTCCAAGGGGTGTCCCCGATGAACGCTTTGATCCCAGTTGCCCACGCGCAGGCCGCCGGCGCGGCCCCGGGCGGTTCGTTCGCACCGCTGCTGATGATGGTGGTCTTCATCGTCATCTTCTATTTCCTGCTGATCCGCCCGCAGCAGAAGAAGGCGAAGGAGCACCAGGCGATGCTCGCGAAGATCGCGGCCGGCGACGAGGTCGTGACCTCGGGCGGCATCCTCGGCAAGGTGGTGGAGGTCGGCGACAGCTTCACGACGGTCGAGATCGCCGACGGCGTGCGCATCAAGGTGCAGAAGTTCCAGATCGGCTCGCTCGTGCCGAAGGGCACGCTCAAGGGCGCCTGAGGAAAGAACCCCGATGCTCGAGTTCGCCCGCTGGAAGTACATCCTCGTCGGCCTCGTCCTGCTCCTCGCGTGCTTCTTTGCGCTGCCGAATTTCTTCGGCGAAGACCCGGCGCTGCAGGTCGTGCGCAAGGACCGCGCCCCGATGGATGTGGCGGCCGAGGCGCGCATCGGCAAGTTCCTCGGCGAACGCGGCGTCGCCTATACCTCGTCCTTCGTCGACAATGGCCGGCTGATGGTGCGTTTCGGCAGCGTCGCGGCGCAGCTCGCGGCGCGCGATGCCGTCAACGAGGGCCTGAAGGACGAGTACATCACGGCGCTGTCGTTCGCCTCGCGCGCGCCCGCCTGGCTTGCGCGGATGGGCCTCAGGCCCATGCCGCTCGGCCTCGACCTGCGCGGCGGCCTGCACCTGCTGTACCAGGTGGACGTCAACGGCGCGGTGGGCCAGCTGCTCGAGAGCTATGAGCAGGACTTCCGCCGCGTGCTCGGCGAGAAGCAGCTGTCCTTCCTCGACATCGTCACGATCACGCAGGGCGCCGACATGCCGAACGGCGTGCGCGTGCTGCTCGCGCCGGGCGCGGACGCCGACGCGGTACGCGCGGCACTGCAGGCCCTGCAGGCCGACCTCGCGATCGACACCGTGAACCTCGCGAGCGGCCCGGCCGTGCAGGCCGTGCTGACGCCGGCGCAGATCCGCCAGCGCCAGGACTACGCGATCCAGCAGAACCTCACGACGCTCCGCAACCGCGTCAACGAACTCGGCGTCTCCGAGCCGATCGTGCAGCGCCAGGGCTTCGACCGCATCATCGTGCAGCTGCCCGGCGTGCAGAACTCGGCCGACGTCAAGGACATCCTCGGCAAGGTGGCGACCCTCGAGTTCCGCCTGGTCGACACGCAGGGCAGCATCGCGGAGGCCGTGCAGAGCGGCCGCGCGCCGCTCGGCTCGAAGCTCTACAAGGACAAGAACGGCCAGCCGGTGCTGCTGAAGCGCGAACTGATCGTCACCGGCGACCAGCTGACCGACGCGCTCACCGCGGCGACGCAGGACGGCCCGGGCGTGTCGGTCAAGCTCGATGCGCGCGGCGGCGCGCAGATGCTGAAGACCACGCAGGCGAACCTCGGCAAGCCGATGGCGGTGGTGTTCATCGAGAAATCGCGCCAGACCGTCGACGTCGGCGGCAGGAAGATCGAGCGCGAGGTCACCGACCAGCGGGTGATCAGCGTCGCGACGATCCGCGGCGTGTTCAGCAACCAGTTCCAGATCACCGGGCTCACGCAGAGCGAGGCGCGCGAGCTTGCGCTGCTGCTGCGCGCCGGCTCGCTCGCCGCGCCGATCTTCCTTGCCGAGGAGCGCGCGATCGGCCCGAGCCTCGGCGCGAAGAACATCGAGCAGGGCGTCAAGGCGCTGATCGTCGGCATGGCCGCGGTGTTCCTCTTCATGCTGGTCTATTACCAGGTGTTCGGGCTCGTCGCGGACCTCGTGCTGCTCGCCAACGTGCTGCTGCTCACCGCGCTGCTGTCGATGATGGGCGCGGCGCTGTCGCTGCCGGGCATCGCCGGCATCATCCTCACCGTCGGCATGGCGGTCGATGCGAACGTGCTGATCTACGAGCGCATCCGCGAGGAGCTGCGCAACGGCGTGTCGCCGCAGGCGGCGATCCGCGCCGGCTTCGACAAGGCCTTCTCGGCGATCGCGGACTCGAACGTCACGACCCTGATCGCCGGCATCGTGCTGTGGGTGTTCGGCACCGGCGCGATCCGCGGCTTCGCGGTCGTGCTGTCGCTCGGCATCGCGACCTCGATGTTCACGGCCTTGATGGGCAGCCGCGCGCTGCTGACCTTGATGTACGGCGGGCGCGCGAAGATCCGCAAGCTCGCGATCGGCTGAGCCCGCGGGGCGAGGACAGGACATGGAGTTTTTCCACAAGCAGACCAGGATCGCGTTCATGCACACCCGCAAGGTGTGGTACGCGCTCTCGGCGGTGATGATGGTCGTTTCGCTCGGTGCACTGGTCACCAAGGGCCTCAACCTCGCGATCGATTTCACCGGCGGCGTGTCGGTCGAGGCGGCGCTGCCGTCGGCGGCGAACGTCGACGCGATCCGCGGCAAGCTCGAGGCAGCCGGCTTCCACGAGCCCCAGGTCGGCATCTTCGGGTCCTCGCGCGAGGTGGCGATCCGCCTGCCGCCCGATCCGAAGCAGTCGGTTGCGGAAATCCGCGCGCGCGTCGAGGCGGCGCTGCTCGAGGTCGAGCCCGGCGCCGAGGTGCGCAAGCTCGACGTGGTGGGGCCGCAGGTGGGCGACGAACTGCGTACCAGCGCGATCTGGGCGCTCAGCTTCACGCTGCTGCTGATCTTCATCTACATCGCGTTCCGCTTCCATACCTGGCGCCTGTCGGCGGGCGCGATCGTCGCGGTCATGCACGACCCGATCCTCGTGCTCGGCATCTTCTCGCTGACGCAAACCCCGTTCGACCTCGCGGTGGTGGCGGCGATCCTCGCCGTGATCGGCTATTCGCTCAACGACACGGTGGTCATCTTCGACCGCATCCGCGAGCGCTTCGAGCACAACCGCCGGCTCGCGCCGCTGACCGTGCTCGACCAGGCGATCAACCAGACCCTGTCGCGCACCATCATGACCAAGGTGGTCACGATGATCGTGGTCGTCGCGCTGCTGTTCCTCGGCGGGCCGGTGCTGCGCGGCTTCTCCGAGGCGCTCGCGATCGGCATCCTCGCCGGCACCTATTCCTCCATCTATATCTCCTCCGCGATCGCGCTCGACGCGGGCCTGACGGCCGAACACGTGTTCCCGACCGTCAAGAAGTCGGCGGTCGACGACATGCCCTGAAGCGCGTGACGCCGCCGGGCGATCTGCCTATGATGCCGCCAAAGCCGAATTTCACGACGGGGTCAAACGATGAAATGGCGCACGAAGTCGGTCGATCAGGTCCAGGCTGAATACGATCGCGGGGAGCTGAAGCGCTCGCTCGGTCCCTGGCACCTCGTGCTGCTCGGCATCGGCTGCATCATCGGTGCAGGCATCTTCGTGCGCACCGGCAATGCCGCGGCGCTGCACGCCGGCCCCGCGGTGATGATCTCCTTCGTGATCGCGGGTGTCGTCTGCGCCTTCGCCGGGCTCTGCTACGCCGAACTCGCCTCGATGCTGCCGGTCTCGGGCTCCGCCTACACCTACACCTATACGACGATCGGCGAGTTCGGCGCGTGGATCATGGGTGCGCTGCTGTTGCTCGAGTACGGCCTCGCCGCCTCGGTCGTCGCGGTCGGCTGGTCGGGCTATGCGATGAGCCTGCTGCACGACATCGGATTCGGCATTCCCGCGGAATACACCCAGGCCATGGGCAAGCTCGTGATCGCCCACGCCACCACCTTCGGCATCACCGATCCGCTCGTGAGCCTGAACGGCGTGACCGGGCGCCTCGCCGACGGATCGCTGGTGCAATTCCTCTCGACCGGCAGCGCGCACCTGCCTGGCGTGCACCAGTCGGCGCTGGCCCTGTACGACGTGGTCGGGGGCAGCGCGGGCGGCGGCTTCACGCTGACCAATGCCGCCGACATCCACCTCTCGCAGGACACCCAGGCGGCGCTCGCGAGCACGGTCAAGGTGATCGATGCGGCGAGCGGCCACTTGCGCGAGCTGGCGGCCGGCACTTCGGTGGTCGCGCCCGCCGGCTCGATCGTGCAGTTGCCGGCCGGGTCGATCGTGCCGATCGCCGCGAGTGCCGTCGTGACCGCGCTGTTCAACGTGCCGGCGGTCGCCATCGTGGTGGCGGTCACGCTGCTGCTCGTGATCGGCGTGTCCGAGTCGGCCACCGTCAACAACGTCATCGTCGCGATCAAGGTCGTGGTGATCCTCGCCTTCATCGCGGTCGGCGCGTTCTATGTCGACAGCGCCAACTGGCGGCCCTTCATCCCCGAGCCGACCGGCGTGCCCTTCGAGTTCGGCTGGAGCGGCGTGCTGCGCGCGGCGACCATCGTGTTCTTCGCCTACATCGGCTTCGAGGCGGTGTCGACGGCCGGCCAGGAGGCGAAGAATCCGCGCCGCGACATGCCCTTCGGCATCCTCGGGTCGCTCGTCATCTGCACGATCCTGTACATGGCAACGTCGGCCGTGCTGACCGGCGTCATCTCCTACACCAAGCTCAATGTCGCGGCGCCCGTGGCGGTCGCGGCCGACACCTTCGGCCCGCAATGGGGCTGGCTCGTGAAGGCGATCAAGATCGGCGCGATCGCGGGCCTCTCGTCGGTGATCCTGGTGCTGATGTTCGGGCAGACGCGCGTCTTCTACACGATGTCGCGCGACGGCCTGCTGCCGAACGTGCTGGCCAAGGTGCACCCGCGCTTCAAGACGCCGTGGATCAATACGCTGATCGTCGGCGTGGTGGTGGCGCTCGCCGCGGCGGTGTTCGACATCAATACGCTCGGCGACCTCACGTCGATCGGCACGCTGGCCGCGTTCGCGATCGTGTGCCTCGCGGTGATATGGCTGCGCCATTCGCGGCCCGACCTGCCGCGCCAGTTCAGGACGCCGTTCTATCCGCTGACGCCGATCCTCGGCATCCTTTCCTGCCTCTTCCTGATCACCCAGGTCGAGCCGCGCGTGCTGCACTTCTTCGCGTGGTTCCTCGCAGGCTCGGTGATCGTGTACTTCCTGTACGGCTACTGGGCGAGCCCGATGCGCAGCCGCGCCTCGGGCGGGGCGTAAGGGCGGCGGCGCCCGCCGGCGCCGCGGCGGCTCAGGCCTTCAGGGCCTCGGGCACGTGCGGCGCCAGCAGTTCGAGCAGGGCCTCGTACACCTTCGGCGTGCCGGCGAGCACGTGCGGCGAGAGGTTGTAGGGCGCGCCAGCGAGCGTGCCGATGCGGCCGCCCGCCTCCTGGATCAGGAGCGCACCCGCGGCCGTGTCCCAGGCGTTGAGGCCGATTTCCCAGAATCCATCGACGCGGCCGGCCGCGACATAGGCGAGGTCGAGCGCCGCGGCGCCTGGGCGGCGCACGCCGGCGGTCGCCTGCATGACGGCCTTGAGCTGCGCGAGATAGGAGTCGACATGCTCCTCGTTGGCGCGATAGGGAAAGCCCGTCGCCACGAGCGCACCTTCGATGCCCGGACGGTTGCTGACGCGCAGGCGGCGGTTCTCGAGGCGTGCGCCATCGCCGCGGCTCGCGGTGAACAGTTCCTGGCTCATCGGGTCGTAGATCACCGCGTGTTCGAGGCGGCCGCGGTGCTGGCAGGCGATCGACACGGCGAAAGTCGGGAAGCCGTGCAGGTAGTTCGTGGTGCCGTCGAGCGGGTCGATGATCCAGACCGTTTCGGAATCGCCCGTGCGGCCGCTTTCCTCCGCGAGGAAGGCGTGCCGCGGATAGGCCTTCGAGATGATCCCGATGATCTCGTGCTCGGCGGCGCGGTCGACTTCGCTGGCGAAGTCGTTGCGGCCCTTGGCGGTGACCTGCAGGCTCTCGAGCCGGTTCATGCTGCGAACGATGATTTCGCCGGCGCGGCGGGCGGCACGGACCGCGATGTTGACTGCTGGCTGCATGGGAAACGGGACTCGGCGGGGAAGGCACTACAATATCACGATGCATGCGCTCGACATCAGGTTCGTGCTGGTCGGCACCCAGCATCCCGGCAACATCGGAGCCGTGGCCCGCGCCATGAAGAACATGGCGCTCGACCGGCTCGTGCTGGTGAATCCGCGGGAATTCCCGCACCCGGAAGCCGTGGCGCGTGCCTCCGGCGCCGACGACGTTCTCGCCGGGGCGCGCCTGGCCGCGAGCCTCGATGCAGCCATTGGCGATTGCGGCCTCGTGGTCGCGACCACCGCGCGCGAGCGCGAGCACAACCATCGCGTGATCGACGTGCGCGACGCCGCGCGGCGCATCGTGCAGGAGGCGGCGGGCGGCCCGGTCGCCGTGCTGTTCGGTGGCGAGCGCGCCGGACTGTCGAACGAGGAAATCGATGCGGCCCACCTGCTGGCGCGCATTCCCGCCAACCCCGCCTACACTTCGCTCAACATCGCGATGGCCGCGCAACTGATCGCCTACGAAATCCATCGCGCGCGTGGCGCGCGGGTCGAGGCGGCGCAGGGCGCGACGCCGCTTGCGACGGTGAACGAAATGGAGCGCTTCTTCGAACACCTCGAAGCGGTGCTGGCCGAGGTCGGGTTTCGCGACCGCACCGCGAGCGGCACTCACCTGCAGCAGCGCCTGCGGCGCCTGTTCCAGCGCGCGGAGATGGACCAGAACGAAGTAAACATCCTGCGCGGCGTGCTCGCGGCCGTGCAGGGCAGGCGCAAGGTGGCGGGCAGCAAGTGCCCGCCGCGCGAGCCGCGATGAACGGCGCGGGCGCCGCGCGCCCGGCCTATCTCGACAACGCCGCCACCACGGCCGTCGATCCGCGCGTCGCCGCGGCGATGGCGGAGTGCCTCACCGGGGAGGGCGCCTACGGCAATCCGTCCTCGACGACCCATGCCTACGGCCACGAAGCCGCGGCGCGCGTCGAGGCGGCGCGCGCGGAAGTCGCCGCCCTGGTCGGGGCACGACCCGCCGAGATCGTCTTTACCTCGGGCGCGACCGAGGCGTCGAACCTCGCGATCCTCGGCACGGCGCGCGCCAACGCCGACCGGCGCCGCCACCTTGTCACCGCGCGAACCGAGCATCGTGCGACGCTCGATCCCATGCGCCGGCTCGAGAGGGAAGGCTTCGCGGTCACTTGGCTGGCGCCGGATTGCGATGGGCGCATTGCGCCCGACGCCGTCCGCGCGGCATTGCGGCCCGATACGCTGCTCGTCTCGATCATGCAGGTGAACAACGAGACCGGTGCGGTGCAGGACATCGCGGCGATCGGCGCCGCCTGCCGCGCCGCGGGTGCGCTGCTGCACAGCGATCTCGCGCAGGGCGTGGGCAAGCTGCCCACCCTATTCGCAGGGCAAGTCGATTTCGCCTCGTTCACGGCCCACAAGATCCACGGGCCGAAAGGGATCGGGGCACTGTACGTGGCCGCCGCCGCGCGCCCGTGGATCGCGCCCATCGTGTTCGGCGGTGGCCAGGAGCGCGGCCTGCGGTCGGGCACATTGCCGACTCACCAGATCGCCGGTTTCGGGCGGGCCTGCGCGCTCGCGCGGGCCGAGGGCACTGCGGACGCGGCCCGGATGGCCGGGCTGCGCGCCGCCTTGTGGCGTAACCTGTCGGAGATGCCCGGCGTGCTGCCCAATAGCCCGCTCGCGGACGGTTCGCCCGCGATCCTCAACGTATCGTTCGAGGGGGTCGAGGGCGAGAGCCTCGTCACCGCCCTGGAGGAGATTGCCGTCTCGACAGGCTCGGCCTGCAGCTCGGCGAGCGGCGAGCCCTCGTATGTCCTGCGTGCGCTCGGGCGCAGCACGGAGCTGGCACAGGGCTCGCTGCGTTTCAGCCTCGGGCGTTTCACGACTGCGACAGACATCGAGCGGGCGGGGGATGCCGTGCGTCGTGCGGTCACCCGCCTGCGGGGCATAGCGCCGTGATCGGGGAAGCCCTGACTCCGCTCGCGCGCGAGCATTTCCAGCGCCTGGCCCATGGCGGCTGCTTCGCGCCCGGCGTGGCCGCCGTGAGCGGCGAAGCCGGCCGGGAGTCCATCGGGACCCGGGTGCGTTTCCACTTGCGCCTCGCGGGCGCGGCGGTGGCCGAGGCCCGTTTCCAGGCTTATGGCTGCCCCCATGTCCTCGCCGTCGCGAGCTGGCTTGCCGGCGAACTGGCGGGCCGCCGGCGCGATGCGCTCATTCCGGGCTCCCCCGCCGAATGGGCCCGGCTGTTCGGGGTGCCAGACGCCAAGCTGGGCCGCCTGCTGGTGATCGAGGATGCGTTGCGGGACTGCATCGCGAAATGGCCGCCCGGGCCACCCCCGCCGGGCCAACAGTCGTAAAATGCCTGCATGAGCATCCACCTGACCGCCTCGGCCGCCGAACGCGTCAAGACCTTCATCGCCTCGCGCGGCAAGGGGCTTGGCCTGCGCCTTGGGGTGCGCAAGACGGGCTGTTCGGGCTTCGCCTATGTCGTCAATTACGCCGACGAGGCGCAGCCGGACGACCGGGTTTTCGAGGACCGTGGCGTGAAGGTCTTCGTCGACCCCGAGAGCCTGCCGCTCGTCGAGGGCACGACCGTGGACTTCGTCCGGCAGGGCCTCAACGAGGCCTTCCGCTTCTCGAACCCCAATGTCCGGGGCGAATGCGGCTGCGGGGAGAGCTTCAGCGTGTAAACTAGCGGGTTTGCAGGCCAAACCCCGAGGAATACGCATGGCGCTCGAGCGCACTTTTTCCATCGTCAAGCCGGACGGCGTGACGCGCAATCTCATCGGCGAAGTGGTTCGCCGCCTGGAATCCGCCGGCCTCAAGGTCATCGGCAGCCGCATGGTCCGCCTCACGAAGGCCGAGGCCGAGGGCTTCTATGCCGTGCACCGCGAGCGGCCCTTCTTCAACGACCTCGTGCGGTACATGACCTCGGGCCCCGTGGTGCTGCAGGTCCTCGAAGGCGAGAACGCCGTGGCGAAGAACCGCGAAGTGATGGGCGCCACCGATCCGAAGAAGGCGGCCGCGGGCACGATCCGCGCCGACCTTGCCGAGAGCATCGAGGCGAACACGGTGCACGGGTCGGATTCCGTGGAGAACGCGAAGATCGAGATCGCGTACTTCTTCAAGGACGGCCAGGTCTGCCCGAGGGGCTGAAGGCCGCAGGGTTGCGGGCAGGACACGTCATGACTGGCGAACCGGCTGCACAGGAACGCATCAATCTGCTCGGCCTCGAGAGGGCCGGGCTCGAGGCGTTCGTCGGCACGCTCGGCAGCAAGCCGTTTCGCGCGCGCCAGCTGATGCAGTGGATCTACGGTCGCGGCGAGTCGCGGTTTCCGGCGATGACCGACCTCGCGAAGGACTTCCGCACGCTCCTCGGGGAGCGCGCGGAGGTGCGCGCGCCCGAGATCGTGACCTCGCAGCGCTCGGCCGACGGCACGCGCAAGTGGCTGCTGCGCGCGGACTCGACCCAGGCGATCGAGATGGTGTACATCCCCGAGGAGGGGCGCGGCACGCTGTGCATCTCCTCGCAGGTCGGTTGCGCGATGGACTGCTCCTTCTGCTCGACCGCGCAGCAGGGCTTCAACAGGAACCTGACCACCGCGGAAATCGTCGGCCAGGTGTGGCTCGCCGAGCGTGAGCTCGCGCGCGATTTCGTGCCGCCGGCCGGCGCCTCGCCGGGCCAGCGCGCCATCACCAATGTCGTGCTGATGGGAATGGGCGAGCCGCTCGCCAACTTCAGGAACGTGGTGCCCGCGCTGCGCCTCTTCACCGACGACTTCGGCTTCGAGATCTCGCGCCGGCGCGTCACGCTCTCGACCTCGGGCCTCGTGCCGCAGATCTACAAGCTGGCCGAGGAAACGAATGTCGCGCTCGCGGTGTCGCTGCACGCGCCGACCGACGAATTGCGCAACGAGCTCGTGCCGATCAACCGCAAGCATCCGATCGCGGAACTCCTCGAGGCCTGCTGGCACTACCTCGATGAGCAGAACGGCCGCAGCGTCACCTTCGAATACGTGATGCTCGAGGGCGTGAACGACCAGCGCGAGCACGCGCGCGGCCTCGTGCGCCTGCTGAAGGGCCAGCCGGCGAAGCTGAACCTGATTCCCTTCAATCCGTTCCCGGGGACGCAGTATCGCCGCTCGGGCGCGGCGGCGATCGCGGCGTTCCGCGACGAACTGCTGTCGCACGGCGTGCTGGCAACCATCCGGCGCACGCGCGGGGACGACATCGACGCCGCCTGCGGGCAGCTCGCGGGCCGCGTCCAGGATCGCACCACGGTGCGCCTCGGCAGCAAACTGATCGGCGTGGCGGTATCGACATGAGTGCAGGACGGATCGTTGCGGTTGCCTTGCTGGTCGCGCTGCTCGCGGCGTGCGCATCGGGTGGCAGCGAATTCCCGCGGTCCAGCGAAAGCGCCGCGAGCTACAACGTGCAACTGGGCTACGCGTACCTGCAGCAGGGCAACCTGCCGCTTGCCAAGGAGAAGCTCGAGCGCGCCGTGCAGCAGGACGCCACGAGCCCGGACGTCCACAGTGCGCTCGGCCTCCTGTACGAGCGCCTCGGCGATTCGAAGCGCGCGGACCGGCACTTCCTGACCGCGCTGCGCCTCGCGCCGAAGGACCCGCAGATCGAGAACAACTACGCCATTTACCTGTGCCGCAATGGCCGCGCGGAAGAGGGCGTGCGCCACTTCGAGTCCGCAGCCCGCAATCCGCTCTATCGCACGCCCGCAACCGCCTATACGAACGCGGGCGTCTGCCTGCGCAACGACGGCCGCATGGCCGACGCCGAGAAGAACTTCCGGCGCGCGCTCGAGGTGATGCCGAACAGCGCCGAGGCGATGTTCCAGCTGGGTGACCTGCGCCTGCAGCAGGGCGCGGCCGCCGACGCGCGCACGGAGGTCGATCGCTACCTCGATGCATTCCGGGCGACTCCGGACCTGCTGCTGCTGCGCGTGCGGATCGCGCGCGCCACGGGAGACAAGCTCGCCGAGGAAAAATTTTCGCGCCGCCTGCGCATCGACTTTCCCGACACCGACCAGGCGCGGGCGCTGGCCGCGCCGGACCGCAATCCGGGATGACCGGCCCAGCCGACGCGACCGCGGACCCGGGTGTCGGCGCGCGGCTGCGCGCCGCGCGCGAGCGCGCCGGCCTTTCATCGCTGCAGGCCGCCGCGAAACTGCACCTTGAGCCGCGCGTGATAGAAGCGCTCGAGGCCGGCGAGTTCGCGGTGCTCGGTGCACCCGTCTATGTGCGCGGCCACCTGCGGCGCTACGCGGAACTGATCAACGCGCCAGCCGGGGAATTGCTCGCGGCCTACGCCGCGGAGGCTGCGCTGGATGCGCCACCGGATCCGGCGCAGTTGAAGGCCAACGTTCCCGTCCGTCCGCCGCGGCAGCTCGCCGGCCCCGTCGTCGGCGTCATCGTGGCGGCCACGGTGTTGGCGGGCATCTGGCTTGCCCTCAAGGGCCTGCCGAACGCCTCGCAGCCCGGCGCCGTGCCGCCACCCGCCTCCTCGACGCCCGCCACCGGCCAACCGCTCGCGGCCACGACGCCGGTGGCCCACCCGCCGGCACCCGTGACGACCTCAACCGCGACGGCTGCAACGGCCGAGGCGCCCGCAGCCGCGCCTGCGGCCGATGCCGTGAGCCCGAGCGGCGCCGCCGCACGCGCCAGCACGCAGGCGCTGCACTTGCGCCTGACGATCAACGCCGACTCCTGGCTCGAAGTTCACGACGCCACCGGCAAGCGCCTCTATTACGACCTGGCGCGCGCGCCAGGCAGCGTGTCGCTCACGGGCGTGCCGCCGCTTCGGGTGCTGCTCGGATTTGCCGAAGGCGTCGGGATCGAGGCCGACGGCCGGCGGCTCGCGCTGCCGGCGGACGCGCGCCGCGGCCGCAGCGCCCGCTTCGAGGTTTCCGCGGGCGGTGTGGTGAGCCCTTCGACATGAGCAACGGCATCCAGCCCATCCGCGGCATGAACGACGTGCTGCCTGCCGAGATCGGCTTGTGGCAGCACCTCGAAGCGGCGCTGCGCGAGCTCGTCGCCATGTACGGCTACGAGGAAATCCGCGTCCCGGTCGTCGAGCACACCGATCTCTTCAAGCGCTCGATCGGCGAGTTCACCGACATCGTCGAGAAGGAGATGTACACGTTCCGCGACCAGGGCGGCGACAGCCTCACGCTGCGGCCGGAAGCCACCGCGGGCATCGCGCGCGCGGCCATCTCGAACGGCATGCTGCGTGGCCAGAAGCACAAGCTGTGGTGCATCGGCCCGATGTTCCGCCATGAGCGCCCGCAGAAAGGCCGCTACCGGCAATTCCACCAGTTCGACGTCGAGGCGCTCGGCTTCGACGGCCCCGACGTCGATGCCGAGCTGATCGTCATGATGGCGCGCCTGTGGCGCAGGCTCGGACTCACCCGCGTCAGCCTGCAGCTGAATTCGCTCGGCACGCCGGAGTCGCGCGCGCAGTATCGCGAGAAGCTCGTGGACTACTTTCGCGGGCACGAGGCAGCGCTCGATGCCGACAGCCGGCGGCGGCTCGGCGGCAATCCGCTGCGCATCCTCGACAGCAAGAACCCGGAGATGCAGGCGGTCATCGCGGGCGCACCGCTGATCGTCGACCACCTCGATGCAGTCTCGCGCGCGCACTTCGAGGCCTTGCAGGCATCGCTGCGGGCCGTCGGCATTGCCTACACCGTCAATCCGCGACTGGTGCGCGGGCTCGACTACTATTCGCGCACGGTGTTCGAATGGACGACCGACGCGCTCGGCTCGCAGGACGCGGTGTGCTCGGGCGGCCGTTACGACGGCCTGATCGCCCAGCTCGGCGGCGAGGCGACGGCTGCGATCGGCTTCGCGATGGGAATCGAGCGTGTCGTGGAACTCCTGCGGCAGGCGCAGGTCGTTCCCGAGGGGCAGGCTCCCGACGCTTACATCGTGGCGCAGGACGAGCGCGCGGCGGCAGCCGCCCTGGCGTTCGCCGAGCGCCTGCGCGACGAGATGCCGCGGCGGCGAGTCGCGCTCGGCCTCGGTGGCGGCAATTTCAAGGCGCAGTTCCGGCGCGCCGACCGCAGCGGCGCGCGCTTCGCGCTGGTGCTCGGCGACAGCGAGCTGGATCGTGGCGTGGTCGCGATCAAGGACCTGCGTGGCGAGGCAAACCAGATCGAATGCCCGATGGCCGAGGCGAGTGCCCGGCTCGAGGCTGTCCTGAAGGAGTGAGCGTGGACGAGTTCATGTCGGAGAGCGAGCAGTGGGAGTCCGTCAAGCGCTGGGTGCGCGAGAACGCGATCTGGATCGTGGGTGGCGTGGTGCTGGGCGTGCTCGTCCTCACGGGCTGGCGGATCTGGCAGGAGCGCGTCGAGCGGCTCGCCGCCGAGGCGAGCGGCCGTTACGAGCAGGCGATCGATGCCTTCGGCCGCAACGACCGCACCCGTGGCATCACGCTGGTCGATGAGCTGCGGCGCGACCACGGTGGCTCCCCCTACGCCGACCAGGCCGACCTGCTGGCGGCGCGAGTCGAGGTCGACGCGCGCGAGTTCGACAAGGCCGCCGCGCGCCTGAAGCGCGTGATGGACGGCTCGCCCGACGCCGAGCTGAAGCTGGTCGCGCGCGGCCGCCTCGCGCGTGTCTACCTCGAACAGGGCAAGCCCGACGATGCGCTCGCACTGCTGAAGAGCGACGCGGGCGGGGCCTTCGCGCCGCGCTTCGACGAGATCCGCGGTGACGTGCTCCTCGCCAAGGGGGACAGGGCCGGCGCGCTCACGGCCTACCGCGCCGCCCGCGCCGGTGCCGCCACGGGTTCGGTCGACCCGGGCCTGATCGAATTGAAGGTCAATGCCCTCGAGCCAGCCGGCGCTGCGGATGCGGCTGGCACACCCGCGAAGGTGAATTGACGTGCGCCGCCTCGCTGCTTGCGCCGCGCTGTTGCTCGCTCTCGCCGCCTGCTCGAAGGACAAGGAGGTCAATCCGCCGGCCGAACTGGTCGATTTCAAGCAGACGCTGGCGGTCGAGCGGTTGTGGGACGCGAGCCTCGGCGGCGGTGAAGCCGCGCTGCGCCTTGGCCTTGGGGCCACGGTGGTGGGCGATCGCGTGTATGCGGCGGGCCACGGCGGCGAAGTCGCGGCGCTCGCGCTCGCGAACGGCAAGACGATCTGGCAGGCGAAGACCAAGGCACCCCTGAGCGCCAGCGCCGGTGCCGATGCGACGCTGGTCGCCGTCGGATCGAGCGAAGGCGAAGTGATCGCGCTCTCCGCCGACAGCGGCGGCATCCTGTGGCGCGTGCGCGTGCGTGGCGAGTTGCTGTCGGCGCCGCTCGTGGCGCCCACCGCGGTCGTCGTGCGCACGGTCGATGGCCGCCTGGTCGCGCTCGCGCGCGACGACGGCCACGAGCTGTGGAGCGCCGAGCAGCAGATTCCGCGCCTCACGCTGCGCGGCATCGCCGCTCCGGTGCTCGCGGGCGACGTGGTGCTGTGCGGCTTCGACAACGGCAAGGTGGTCGGCGCGAGCCTGCGCGACGGCTCGGTGCTGTGGGAAACGCCAGTGGCGCCGCCGCGTGGGCGCACGGAGCTCGAGCGGCTGAGCGACATCGACTCGCGCGTGGAAGTGTCGGGCGACAACGTGTTCGCGGTCGGCTTCCAGGGACGCATCGCGATGCTCGCGCTCGATACCGGGCAGATCTGGTGGTCGCGCGACCTGTCGAGCTACCGCGGCCTCGCGCTCGAAGGCGACCATCTCTACATCTCGACAGCCGAGGGCGACGTCGTGTCGATGGAAAGCCGCGCGGGCGGCGAGACCTGGCGGCAGAAGGCGCTCGCGTATCGCGGCCTGTCGGCGCCCGCCGTGCTCGGCAACCACATCGTCGTTGCCGATTTCGAAGGCTATGTGCACTTCCTCGACAAGGCGACCGGCGCGATTGCCGCGCGCGTGAAGTCTGGGGGCAAGCGCGTGTCGAACCCGCCGGTGATCGCGGGTGACATCGTCGTCGTGGTCAACGACGATGGCCGCGTAAGCGCGTTCCGGGCGAAGGCCTGACGCCAGGGCGCGGGGTGCCGGCATGCTGCCTGTCGTTGCCCTCGTCGGCCGCCCCAATGTCGGCAAGTCCACGCTCTTCAATGCGCTGACGCGCACGCGTGACGCCATCGTCGCCGACGTGCCCGGCGTCACGCGCGACCGGCAATATGGCTACGGCAAGGTGGGGCCGACGGCCTTTGTCGTGATCGACACGGGCGGCATCGTCGAGCAGCCCTCCGGCATCGAGTCGCCGATGCGCGTGCAGACCGATCGCGCGGTCGCCGAGGCCGACCACCTCGTCTTCCTCGTCGATGCGCGCGCCGGCATCACCCCGCAGGACGAATTCATCGCGCGCCAATTGCGCCGCTCCGGCAAGCGCGTGGTGCTCGCGGCCAACAAGGCCGAGGGCCTCGACAGCGATGTCGCCGTGGCGGAGTTCCACGGGCTCGGCTTCGGCGAGCCGATACCGCTGTCGGCCGCGCACGGCCAGGGCGCGCATGACCTCATGGACGCCGTGTTCGCGGGCGAACTCGCGACCCCCGACATCGGCGCCGAGACCGCCGATCCCGGGCGCGATGCGATCCGCATCGCCGTGATCGGCCGCCCCAATGTCGGCAAGTCGACGCTCGTCAACCGCTTGCTCGGCGAGGAGCGCGTGATCGCGAGCGACATGCCGGGCACGACGCGCGACAGCATTTTCGTGCCGTTCACGCGTGACGGCCGCGAGTTCCTGCTGATCGACACCGCGGGCGTGCGCCGCCGCGCGAAGATCGACGACGCGATCGAGCGCGCGAGCGTCTCGAAGACGCTGCAGGCGATCGTCGAGGCGCATGTGGTGGTCGTGGTGCTCGACGCTCACGATACGGTCGGCGAGCAGGATGCGAGCGTGCTGGGCCTCGCGCTCGAGCGGGGCAGGGCGCTGCTGATCGCCGTCAACAAGTGGGACAA
>WBZQ01000056.1_pt1 | contig 122252 bp, 117 predicted proteins | sample 5204251 | NCBI WGS metagenome assembly WBZQ01 (sample SAMN12412402, study PRJNA552823) | activated sludge metagenome | isolation source: activated sludge from nitrification reactor of wastewater treatment plant... | place: USA: Virginia | collected 2017-09 | reverse complement strand
CCGCTCTCGAACCAGGTTCACGGCCTCCAGCTTAAACTCTCGCGTAAACGTGCGTCGCGCCATGCCCACCTCCAGGTTCCTTCATACACCTAACTCGGTGTCTTTGAAACCGGCAGCAGGCCAGACTGCAGCACCGGCGGAAGGTGCGGGTTGTATTCATAGCGGATCCTCGGTACTTCACGAATCACACCATGTGACTCCAAGCCTGCAGGAGGGATATTTTTTCGTTTGGTTGGATACTTGTAGCTGGTGACTGAATCAGCCGCTATGGGTTTGACTTCAACGGCTTTCGCAGGCTTTTTCTTTGGCTCCGTGCTCTTCTTAGCCATGTCCGATCCTTAGGGTGCCGTTTCGTGAGCAAATATCGATAGCGGGATGCTCTCTTGAGCCATGATGACCGGCCAATAGAACGGTGTTCCCTTCCAACCCTGCTCCTCAGTTCCATTCTGCCGAATCATGATGAGCATTGGCATATCGATCGCTACACGGCGAGCAATGGCACCTTCACGTTGAGCCGTGTCGGGTGCATCAGAAAAATACGGTACTCCAAGTGCAGGCTGAAACCGGCTGATGTTCCTATCTTTGCGGACGAGAACCCATACCTTGCCACGATTATTGGGATTACTTGCCCGGCTACTCAAATACTCCAGCGCCGCTCGAGTAGCCTCCCAGTCAAACTCGTAGCCCATCTCTGTTTCCATAATGAGAGTCGGCTCAAGCCTTTGCAGGAGATCCAGCGCAAATGCCAGAGTCACCTCTACCGGGGCAGTTGGCTCTTGCCCTGCAATCGCTTGATCCAGAATGGCATCTACTTGGCGCACAATAGGTTGCACACGAGTTTTCACATCGGTCTGAAACCCTATCGGCAAGATGCGCTTGAAGGGTCTGAGCGTCGTGGTGTTCGAGATCAGAATCTTATTGGGACTGCAGGGGACGATCTGCCCGCGTGGATCACGCTGAATGAATACTACAGCCCGACTCGGGTTGGTTTGAATTGACTCTCGTAAGGCCACATCGCTCTCGTGCATGCGCCGCATTGCGGCATGAATGGTCGGCTCGGTATAAAACCTCGTGACAGTGAGATCTTCGATTGGTCTAAAGCCAAACATTCGTGAGTGCTGGAGGACGGTATCCTGCTGGTATATCTGGGGCCGACGCCCATAGAAAAAGCCGATCAAGTTGGCGAGCGTGATGCCCCGGTCGAGGATCTGCCCACCAATAAAGATATTGAGCGGCGTTCGAAGGCGAAGCTGTCCTTCACGATCAAGCAATTCCTCCACTTGCTGCTCAGAATTGACCTTCGTGACCATCAGCCACCCTTCCCTAAGAGCAGCAAAGGCCTGCTCAATGACCGCATCGAGAGGCGGGAGATAGCGATCGAGAACTCGCACCGAATTGGCTAGATCGTTGTAAGACTCGGTGAGCAATTGACGGAGCAATTCGGTCTGAGCACTGACCGCCTCCATAAGCTTTTGGTTTAAAGCAGCGACGACTCGCTCCTGCCAGGCATGAGCGGCTTTCGCGGCTTCCGTGTGAAACAGAAAACTAAACTTCCTTGGGGGCTGCCCTACCTGCTCATCTTGCAATCGACGCAGACAACCGCCGACCACGAAATTACAGATCGCTCTTCTTAAGGAACTCACCGCATCGCTAGTCAGACAATCCTCAATACGAAACCTTCGTCGGTCTTCCTGTCGAAGGATTTCCAGGTCGTCTAGCGTGAGCGGCCGAAAGACATATGACGCGACGGTGTTGTCTTCCTGACTTCTGTCGAAGTAGTACTCACTCCCAATGTATCGCTCATTGACAGGCACGAGTTCTGTGAACGCTGGACGGACAGGCCTAAACTCTACCCCATTCACGACCATGTCTTGGGGCTGAAGGTAGAGCGAATACGGCGTCGCCGTGACTTGCAAGAATGCCGACTTGGCGAGGAGCTGCCGCAGCTCCTCGATTTGTCGAGTGGTCTTGTTGATGACGATGCCTTCTTCTTTTGTGTTCTTGAATCCGATGCTCGCGTAGTCTGCTTCGTCGTCGATAATCAGCACTCGCTTCCGAGCAAGTTGGGGGTATGTTTCTCGAAAGAGTTTAGCCAGCCGGTCTAAATTATCCGTCTGTTTTTTCGCAACGAAGATGAGCTTCTGATTCAATTCCCAAGGAGTTAGCCCAGACGGAATGGTCATAATGTCATGGATTTGCAGTTTATCGTTTATGGTAAATCGAGCGAAGTCCCGTCGTACACGCTCCAAAGTCTGTCGGGCTAAGGCTTTCGTCCCTTTTGTGAGGATAACGGCAATATCGAAACTGTTATCAAAGACTAAGCCAATTACTCCGAGAAAGGTCTTGGTCTTTCCTGATTGGATTTTGCCGAGCAACATACCTGGCTGAGCGGCGCTGGTTTCTACCGAGAGGAGGCGCTCAGCAACCTGCTGAATGCAGGCTTTGTCGGCTTGACCGTAAATGACTGCGTTATCAGTGAAAGCGGGATAGAAATCGCCTGAAAGGTTTAGGGGCATAGTTCCTCTTGAATGCAGCGCCGTGAGAATCGGATTGCGGGCGCCCGGAGAATACCTTTTTCCAACCTTTTAATCACTCGCATTCTTACGGGGAAAATCAGCTGAGGCGTACCGGCCTGCCTTTGGAGACGTCCTCTTGTCCTACGTGAAGCGTATCGCCCTGGGATACGGGAATGACGCTCATCTCCTCTTCCCCATCCCTCCCCCACCATCCAACGGCGCAAACGGCACGGTGGGATTGAATTCATTGATCGGGTTCAATGGATTGTCCGGGCGATACCGATTCACCGGATTGAAGGGATTGTTGGGATTGAACTGGTTGATCGGATTGGCGGGGTTGCCGGAATCGAACCGGTTGATCGGATTAAACGGGTTTGCCGGATCGTAGGCGTTGATCGGATTGAGCGGATTGGTGGGCTGGTACTGGTTAATGGGGTTGAAGATATTGAAGCCGCGCTGGTACTTCTCGTCGAAACCCGGCTCGGCCCGGACCGTTCCGGTCATCGCCGCCAGGAGAAACCATCCGACGATGATTGCGCGTTGCACCTGAGTTTGTCGCATAGCCGCCTCCCTTGTACCTGTTTACTGCTGGCGGCAGCATACTTCCCTGCCGTGACATCCGGGGTCACGACAGGGCGTAAAAGGTGAACGTTAAAACGTCAAACGTACAGCGGCTCGAGAGCGTGGGTATATCTGGAGGTGTTGAGGTTGAGTCTGAGTCCGGGATCTCACTGGCCCATGGCTTGGGGAATGGACGCCTACGCTGCTCGCCCCTTCTTGCTCCGGCCTTCGCCTCGGATGGTGTTGGCCAGGTCGCTGGAACTCGCGCCGAGAAGCAGGAGCGAACTGACAAGAAGATCCATGGACACAGACGGATCTCCGGCTTCCATCTTCGCTACTCGCGATTGACTGGATTGAAGGCGTTCGGCGAGCTGGACTTGTGATAGGCCCTGTTTATTCCGCCGGTCCCGCAAGCTCCGGCTCAGGGCCAGCTTCATGTCGATGAGCGCCGCATCCGCATCTGACAGGTCCAGAAACTCCTGCACCGATCCGACGGCCCATCCGGCGGCTTCCAGCTTGGCTCGTTTTGTGTTCTTCATCGTGATGTTCCTCCCTACGAACCCATTACTCGGTCATACTCTCGAAGCCGGTGTCTGCAGGTCTCAATGATCGATTGAGGCGTCTGCTCAGTCTTCTTCTTAAACACATCGAGAATGATGATCGCATCAGCATCTGCTCTGTATATGATACTAAATGTGCCGCCCTCATCGGTGATCCGTAATTCATGACATCGTGTTCCAATAACCGGCAGGGGCCGTGAGTGAGGAAGTTCAAGAGCCTCAACAGGTATCCCGCCTCAAGTCGCGCGGCTTGGGAAAAAGGTGGCGTCTTGACTTCACCACGAAGCCAGATAAGTGGGTTATCTATCCTGCCCATCAGTCACGCGTCGACGATTTGTTCGGCGACATGACAATATGTCATATCTGACATATTGTCAAGCAAATGAATGTCCGCACGCACACAATGGGCTGCCATCACTACGTCACGGATCAGTTGCACTGTGGTTAAGGCTTCGATACTGACGACGCTGCGACGAGTTCGCTGGTGACGTTCCACGCCTCCTCGATCGTGGTGATCTGCTGGACGAGCAGCTCACGCATGGCGACGCGGACCTGGTCATTCGAGGTGGGCGGGAGCAAGGCCTCCGGATGTTCCTGGATGATGCTAGCCCAGGACTGCTGCCTCGCTTTCCTGTAGCCGTCTTCCTTCAATGTATAGCCGAAGAATTTTGCCATCCAATAGGAATAAAAGAGTCCGAATCGAGCTCGTTCCGATGGTTTCAAAACACCGAACAAGTTCGAGAGGCTGAGCAGAAACCGTTGGATGCCATAGAGCAACTGACTGAATCGCTCGGAACGGTTTATGACCCCCCCAAGCAGGTATGAGCGAAAGGCTGCCTGCTCCTCCCGGTCACGCACATAGTCGTCGAGGAATCCTAACCACGAGCGGAGCGCCGTGTCTTCCACCCAGTCGGTAAACTGGGCCAGGAAAATGGCAAACCTAGTGCTCGCTTCCGGGTTGACCGGCGGCGGATCCACGTTTCGAACCCCTGTGATACCCACCCGGCGAGCCAAATACTCAATAGTGACGTAGTCGTAGTACCGGATGAACTGCTGCGCGCCTTCCGACCAGAGCAGCATCAACAGCTCCTGCTGCGCGTCATGACGGATCACCTCCAACGGCAGATAGCCCGTCTCTACCGCCAGCTCCAGGAGCATGAGGTGTGCAAGCGCATAGTCCAGGGAATCGCGGATGGCAATTTCCTCACGATCGTCAACGTCGTGGCCTCCCCCATGCCATCTGAGAATGTGCTGCAGTTTCGTGTCACCAGACGGATCCTGCTCCCCGAACGTCAATGCAAGGGCTCGAAGGTCGATGGACGCAGCTTGATCGAAACGCGAGCGAATTCGCGGTGGCGGCGTCAAAAACGTCCGTGCTTGATCGCCCATCGCCCGCCAGGGTCCCTTGCGCAGGCTGGCGTATCGAGCGTTGTCTTCCAATTCGTGTTCTTGAGGCACGGCTATCTTGCTCTCAATCCCTGGCCGACATAATCCACGACGGCCGATTGCCAGGTCTTCGGTTTCACCATGGTGCTGTGGTCGAAGTTCGTGATGATCGACGGCTTCTCATCACCATCCCACTGGATCAATTCGTCGTACTCGTGCCCCACGACCTGGTCGTCGAGCCCCAAGATGAGACGGATCGGGGGCCATTGTTGACGGAGATAGGCGCTTGCGGACCAAGACTTTAACATTCGGAGCTGCGGATTCTTCGGCTTGAGTGCATCCCCAATAGGTCCGCCGGACCAGCCGAACCACGAGGCCAAGGAACTGCCGTTCAGCGGACTGCCGAACAGTGTGATGCTGTGGATACAGCCATGCATGGTCTTCGGTTGTTCGGCCCAGGCGCAGAGCAATTGACGAATACCGAGCGTGCCGAGCGAATGCCCGAAGAGGGCGAGCTTCTCATAGGGTTGATTGTAGGGACGCTGGCCGGTCGCGGCCTTGTTCCACTCGGTGATGATCAGTTTCGAGATATCGAGGTAGGTCTGGACGGCCGTCGTATCGTACCCCAGGAAGAGGAAATCCCAGTCGGCGAAATCCTCGTCCTTGTCGGCTTCCTTTTCGAAGAGATCAGGGAGAGTGCCCCACGTGGTGAGATAATTCCCCTTGAAGCCATGGATGAACAGGGCCAGTTTCCTATTGGCTTGATCGGTGCGCCTGAGGAGAGCCCAGGCTTCGTCATTGCGAGGAAGGAGTGTTCGCATGGCTGAACATACAGGCTCGAATGATGCGCAAGAATAGAGCAAGCAGAACGCGCTGTCAAAAGGAACCATGCGCGAAATGGTTCCATTCCTGCTGCGGTCCCTTGCGTATGTCTCATTACAGGAGTACCCTTTTTGCTACTCATCCGCCCTATTCTCGCCAAGGAGGCCGACTATGAGATGCGTTCGACTCCTCACCTGCCTTTCTCTGCTGTTTCTTTCCTGGACCTCGGTGGCCTCAGCTGAACTGCTGGCGCTGCTCAACTACGAAAGCAAGCCGAACCAGCCGGTGCGTCGCGAAGGAATCGCGATTATGGACATCGATCCCGAGTCTACCGACTTCGGCAAAATTTTGATGGAGGTGCCGCTGCCGCCCGATCTCGTCGCGCACCACATCTTCTTCAATCGCGACCGGACCAAGGCCTACATCACGGCGCTGAACAAAAGCGTGTTGCATGCCGTGGATCTGACGCGCTTTCCGTATCGCCTGCGTCCCATCGAGGTGCCGGAGTGCCAGGTGTTGGAGGACCTCGTGGTGTCGGAAGACAACCGGACCTGGTTCCTCACCTGCATGGGCTCGAGCACGGTCATCTGGGTGACGCGGTCACGGATAAGCCGACCAAGGTGGTGCGGACGAACGAAGGCGCCCCGGTCTCCGTGCGGTATCCGCACGGCATCGCGATTCACAACGGGATCAACCGCGTGTTGATCACCAGCACGGTCAAGCCCGACATGTCCGAGGCGGGTGATTCCGTTACGGTGATCGAGGCCACCACGGGCGCGGTGCTTTCGACGCATCGTGTGTCGTCCAAAGAGGCGCCGTCGAAATCTGCGCCGGTCGAGGTGATGTTTTCGCCGAACGTGACCCCGCCGGTGGTTCACATCACGAACATGATGGAAGGCACGCTCTGGGCCGGCGTGTGGGACCCGACGACCATGTCGTTCTCGTTTCACGAGATCGACGACTTCGGGCCGCGACAGCAGGGCGTGCCGTTGGAAATGCTGTACAACGCCAAGGGCGACCGCCTGTTTGTCACCACGGCGAAGCCGGGCTTCGTGAATGTGTATGACAACAGCGATCCGCGCCACCCGAAATTTCTGCAGGCCATTCCTGCCGCCAACGGCGCGCACCATTCCCTGCTCTCGCCGGATGAGCATTACCTGTTTGTGCAGAACAGCCTGCTCAACCTGGAGGGCATGAGCGACGGGTCCGTCACGGTGATCGACCTGCGCAAGGGCGGCACGGTGGTAGGCAGTATCGACACGCTGAAATCGCAAGGGTTCAATCCCAACTGTATCATGCTGCTGCCGAACCATTTTCGCGGAGAGTCGTTACGCGCGGATGTACGGCCGTGAGAGTGTGAAGAGAACGAAGGCTCGGAGAATGCTGAGCCAGATGCAGGGCTAGGAGAGCGGAGATTCGGAACGCCGGACTCGCTCCGGCTGGTACCGTGCCGGGGCTGGTTGGGCAGCAGGCGTTGCGTGCCCCGCATCCAGCAGAATCGCCACGAGCATGTCGCTCATGACGTTCACGCCGGAGCGCGCGCGGGCGATGATCCAATCCACCGTCATGATGAGCGGAATGGCCGCGGCGATGACTGTATCCGGCAGTCCGGCTGCCGACAGCACAAGGGGCAACACGATCAATCCGGCCTCGGGAATACCCGCCACGCCGGCCCCCGCAATGATCGAGGCCGCCACGATCAGGAACTGGCTCGTCAACGACAGGTCATATCCCAACGCCTGAGCGAGAAACAACGCGGCCATCGCCTCGTAGAGTGTGATGCCGTCGTTGTTGAGATTCGTGCCGACACAGGCTGCCAGGCGCGCCGATTGCGCGGAGACGTTCATACGGTGCAGGCACTGCAGCGTCACCGGCACGGTCGCCAGGCTACTGTTGCACGACATGGCCGTCATGATCGCATCGGCCCCCTCTCCGACATAGACCTTCGGCGACTTCTTCCCCACGAACCAGGCCACCAGCGGGTAATAGATGAGGGAGTGGATGGTCAGTCCGGCAAGCATAGCCACGAGAAAGATCCAGAGCACGGAAAAGACGCCCACGCCCGACTTGCCGACCACCTGCGCCACCACGCCGAACACCGCCAGCGGCACCAGATGAATGATCCAGCCGAGGATGCGCACGAGCCATTCATAGATCCATTCGACAGCACGCACGATGGCATGATCATCCGCGCCGGTTCTGGCGGCCCTCACATGCAGACGGCGCAAGCCTGTACCCAACACCAGCGCCAATAGCACGACGCCGATGATGTTGTTCGTGGAGAACGGCGACAGGATCGTGCGGGGGATATACGCGGCCAGATCTTCAATCGGCGTTTGCGAGGTCGCCACCTTGGCCGGCCCCTTGGACCCGGGCACGAGCTGTAGCAACTGATCGACATGCCCTTGCCAGGACAGGCCCGGCTGCCAGGTGTTCATGATCACCAGGCCGATCGTCATCGCCACCGTGACATTGACCAGGCAGATGACCAGCAGCCTGGTGCCCTGACTCAGCGGCAGACTGGTGCGAATGAGCGCATCGAGAATCGCAAAGAAGATCAGCGGAATGGCCAGCGTCTTGAGCAGCTGCACGACAACCATGCCGAGCTTGCCCAACTGCGCGTTCGTGATCCCGCCCAGGTAAGGCTCCTGGCCGAAGATCACCCCGAGCAGACCGCCGAATATCACGGCGATGAGCACCTGAGTGTACAGGGGCATCGGCAGGCGGTTGGCTGTGGCATTGGTCGTGGTCATAAATAGCCGAATTGTGGAGAATACCCCGTTTCACGGTCGGAATGCACCATGTAGAGCGTGAACGGTGAGACAGGAACGTGAAGAGGTCGGAAAACGCCGGAGAGGTGAATGACTATACAACTGACAGTTCGCTCAGTAACATATCAGCAGAGCCCGTCGTATAGCGCGTGCAGCCACCGGCCGTTTGGTGCGGCGGCGACTCAACAGAGAGTCGATCGCGTCACTCCGCCGTTTCAGCATGAGCTGCTCCTCGACCGCCTGCACCATCAAATCGGCGATCACACGGCTCTTGTTTCTACCGGCAAATGCCCTGTCGAATTTCTTCTTCACGTCCTCCGGGACGCTGAAATTCACCCTTGCCACCGTGGCCTCCTCATTCGAATGCAGCTATGCCCTGCTGATACGTATGGCTTCGTCAACTACGGCCTGACGCAGGCTCTCCGGCTTGAGGACCTTCACGCCGCTGCCGAAACTGAGCACCCAGCCGACCAACTCACGGGTATCGGCAACGGAGAGGGTCATACGCAGACCGCCGCCTCGCACCCGTTTCGTTCCCTGCGTGGCATGCCACACGCGATCCTTCACCCAGGCCGCCGTGGCCTTGGTGAATTCCAGTTCCACCTCGATACGCGGCCCACGCATGACGGTGAGCGCGTCCTGCACGAAGGCATCGAGATCGAAATGGAGCGGCATCTGATAGGGATGGTCCGTCGGCGTGACGGACTTGATTCGCTCCACGGCGAACAGGCGCGGCTCGCGCCGCAGGTGACAATAGGCAATGAGATAGAGACCACCCGAGGCGTACCAGAGCCGATAGGGATCCACCTCACGCCTGGTGGTACGGCCGCGCGACACCGAGTCGTACCGGATCTGCACCGTGGTGGCATTGGCGATGGCGCGGGTGAGCCGGTCGATGGTTTCGCGATGTTGGCGATAATGTTTGTGCGGGCCGAGTCCGACGCTGAACGTGCCGTCGAGCTGTTGCACCAGCGCCACGCCTTGCGGCGGCAGCGCGGCCGCGGCTTTGCCCAGGGCGGATTGGAGCGAGGTATGAAGTTCGGTGCCTTCCAGCGGAGAAATGAGGCGTCGACTGAACGTGAGCGCCATCAATTCTGATGGCGAAAAGCGCAGAGCCGGCACGTTGCGGAATCCTTCCAACAATCGCCAGCAGGTCTGCCCATTGATCCGCTCGGTCACCAGCGGATAGCCGGCTTCTTCCAACGCGGCGAGGTCGCGCCGGAGCGTGCGAGGATGGCGGGTGGAACCGGGCGCCAGCGACTCCGCCAGTTGCTCCAGCGTGAGGCCCTGCCGCGATGCCTCCAACTGCTTCAACACCACCAAAAGACGCACGGCCTGATCATTACGCGCCATCGCTGCCCTCACTCAGGCTGACGAATCAGGTGGGGATATCTGTCGTGCCGTCGTAGGAGGCTCGGGACTGATGGGCGATTTTCAACGTGTCGCCGTCTTTCACCAGCGAGTCCAGCGAGCCGACTTTGCGATTCACGGTCACGAGCAATTCGCCGCGCACCACGAACGGAGCCAGCGCGTCCATCAACTCCGCATTGCCTTCAATCAACATCTTGATGGCCGTCGGGCCCTCGACTTCCACATCCAATTCCGGCTCGGTCACCCGCTGCAGTAGCGTCGGCCCTAGAATTAACACCTTCACCATGGTCGATGACTCCTCCTCTTCACGTCACGTGTTACGTTTCGCGTCCTGCCCGCGCGTGGCAATGCAGGCAATCCTGCCGCTTGGGATGCTGCGCCGGCAAGGGGCGCACGCCTTGGGGTGCATGACAGGTCACACACTGACTTTCCACCGTGATCGCCTGGTGCACGCTGTTGGCCGGCACCTTCGGATTGCGGTCACGCGGCGACGGCAACGAGGCCACGCCCCCGACGACGAGCAGCGCCAGCACCACAAAAATCAAATCCACTTTGCGAAAGGTCATTGGCCGGCTCCTGGTCGTCTTGCTGTCTGTTGCGCTCCTGCTTGCTGATGCGCGCCCGCTTCATAGGCCTCGTTCAACACTTGCGCCACATGTTTCACCGCCGCGCGCCCGCGCAGACCGTTGTTGAGCTGAATCATACAGGCCGGGCAACTGGTGGCCACGGTGTCCGCGCCGCTCTGCTCGATGTTCCGGCGCTTCCGCTCGAATACCTTCTGCGACGTGTCGTAGTCCTTCACGAGGTACGTGCCCGCCCCACCGGCGCAGCGGTCCGCATCCGTCATCTCGACATACTCCGATCCCGGCACCTGCTTGAGCAATTGGCGCGGCTCCTTCGTGACGCCCGCCGCCCGCAGGTGGCAGGAGGAATGGTACGTCACCCGATGGCCTGCGCCTTCCGCCGTCCCCATGGGAGGATGTTCCTCCGAGCGCGCCACAAACTCCGTGATGTGTACCACCTTCTTCGCCAGCGCGTCGGCCGCCTGCCGCTCCGGCCCGCCCTCGAAGAACTTCTTGTATTCCTTGAGCATCAACGTGCAGGAAGCGCAGCCTGTGACGACCTGATCGTAGCCAGCCAGCGATTGCAGATTGAATCGCGCATTCTCCTTCACCAGGTCTACATGGCCGTAGGTTTCGATCGGCGTACCAGAACAACGCTGCGGCGGAAGCTCAGGATTCACTTTATGTTTTCTCAAGACGCCGATTACCGCATCCCCCACTCCGTCGTCAAAATAGTTCGCCGCGCAACCATGGAAGTAAGCGACGCGCGGACTAGCTGCGGTCGGGTTCGGTTGCGTAAGCTCGGGGTACCGATCGCGCAGATGCCGGGGAGCCAACTTGGGCAGTACCATGTCGGCCGGCAATTTGGCCGTGGGTGCGATGCGCTTCAACACGGGCGCTGCCAGCCGTTCGAGCAACGCGCGTGGGCCGGGACGATCCCACAGGCGTTGCGTTTTCGCCAGGAGTTTAAGTATCGATTCAAATATCGGCAGCTTGGCCTGGAGCGCAAACAGCCATCGGCTTCCTTGATTCGGTTGTTCCGCGCGCCGCTGGAGGATGAGTTCCGAGACATCGACGCCGGCCGGACAAATCGTGCGGCAGGACTTACAGTTCAGACAGGCCTCCACCACCCGCTTCGAATTCAGATAGGAGTAATCCTTGGCCGTGACGATTTCGTACCAGCCGCGCGAGCTCATATCTTCAGACTGAAACACATCGTAGACCGGGCAGACGGAATTGCACTTGGCACAGGTCGCGCAGGACTTGGACAACCGTTGGTAGTCGATATGGTCGGTGAACGGCGCGTCGCTGATCTTAATGCCGGGGTTCATCACATTCGCGGGATCGATGGTGCGTTTCACCTCCACGAAGAGTTGATAGAGGTCCTCGCCGAACATCTTGCGGACGTATTCGGCGCGCACCCGCCCGTCGCCATGCTCGCCGCAGATCGACCCGTCGAAGCGGGACAAGACGGCTTGATGGATCTCATGGTAGGCCTGCACCATCTTGTCGAAGTCCTGCCGGTCGTTCACGTCGAGCAGCGGCGTGATATGCGCATTGCCGTTGCCGATATGGCCGAAGATCGCTACCGGCACATGCTGGCCCTCAAAGAATGTTTCGAGGTAGCGAATCAGTTCGCTGATGCGTTCGGCGCGCACCACCACGTCATCGACGAAGTTGATCGGCTTCTTGCGGGGATCGAACCGGTAGAGCGTGGGATACAGCGCCTTCCTGGCTTTCCAGAGTTGGTCCCGCTGTTCCTTATCGTACGCGATCGTGAGGTCGCCGCAGAGCTGATATCGGCGGCAGATCGCGTTCATGCGGTCGGCGCGTTCGCGCAAGTCAGCCTCGCCGTCGCTGCTGTCGAGCTCGGCCAGCAACGTCGCGGCGGCATCGGCGGGAATGCCATGCGCGGCCCGGCCGATGAGGTTCAACGTGTTGGCGTCCATCACCTCGAGCGCACTCGGGCGAAGCCCCAGCAGATGCGGCACCGCCTCCCCGACTTCCTCCAGCCGCCGGAAATGAATCAACGCGGTAAGGGTGCCTTGCGGCTTGGGCACGAGCCGGAGCCGCGCCTCGCTGACGACGCCCAACGTGCCTTCGCTGCCGACGAACAGCTTGGGAAGGTCGAACAGGCCCTGCTTCAGCCCGTCGGCCAACCCGAACACATTGTACCCGCAACTGTTTTTGCTGATGGTCGGCTTCTTACTGTCGATCAAGGCGCGCTGCCGCTGCACGAGGTCGAGGATCGGCTTCAACGTGGGATGGGCCGTCAACAGATGCGCGAGCGCCGGATCGTCCAATCCCATCGGCGCGGCAGAAAGCCAGGATCCCGACGGCAGACAGACTCGCAAGGCCTGCACGTTGTCTTTCACCGAACCGTAGATCAGCGTGTGCGGGCCAGAGGAATTGTTGGCGACCATGCCGCCGAGTTTGCACATGTCTCCGCTGGAAGGGTCCGGACCGAACAACAGATTGCGCCGCCCGAGTTGCTTGTTCAGCTCCGCCAGGACAATGCCCGGCTGCACCCGAGCCCACCGCTCCTCCTCGTTCAATTCGAGGATGCGATTCATCTTGGACACGTCGAGAATGATGCCTGACCCGACTGCCGAACCGGTGAGATTGGTCCCGGCGGCGCGCGGCGTGAGGGGGATGCCCTTCGCCACGGCAAACCGGACGACGGCGTCGATATCCGCCTCGTGCTCCGCCAAGACCACGGCCTTCGGCGTCATGCGATAAATGCTCGCATCGACGGCATAGGCCGTGAGCGTCGGCACGTCGTCCTGGACCTTCGCAGATCCGAGGAGGTGCCGAAGATCGCTGGCGACAGCGGATGAGGTGTTGGGGAGAATGAGGGTCATGCTTGTGTGTTCGCTGGCGCATTCTAGCAGGATACGGAAAAAGTCCGCCAGCAGCGTTCTCGACATCCGTGAATCGTGAAACGTGTCTCGTCAGGATCCGCAACCTCCTCGTCGGTCGGGTGGTGGGAGCACAAGCCGGTTGTTGCCTGTCGCGCGATCCGCTAAGATGCTCGTCAGTTCGGCGAGGCCTCCATGGCAGCTCCACTTCTGTATATTTCCCGGTTGCTTCCAGACCCGGTGATGGCGGCTGCACGTCAGCAGTTCCGGTTACTCAACGAACCTCGCGATACGGCGCCCGCCGATGCCACCCTGGGCGCGGGGATTCGCGAAGCCGACGCCGCCATCTGCACCCTCACCGACCGCATCGATGCCTCCATGCTGGCTGCCGCATCCCGGCTTACGATCCTCGCGAACTACGCGGTCGGCTACAACAACATCGACCTCGCCGCCGCATCGGCGCGCGGGATCGTGGTGACCAATACCCCGGACGTCTTGACGGACGCCACGGCGGATCTGACCTGGGCGTTGTTGTTGGCGGTGGCGCGGCGAGTGGCGGAAGGAGACGCCTACGTACGTTCCGGGGATTGGTCCGGGTGGGCGCCGACGCAGATGCTGGGAACGGATGTGTCGGGGAAAACGTTGGGTATCGTCGGCATGGGACGCATCGGACAAGCCGTTGCGCAGCGGGCAATCGGTTTCAATATGCGGATTCGTTACACCTCCCGCGCCGGCGCGCCCCTCGAACGGTTGCCGTCCCAGTGGGAATCACGGCCGCTCCCCGATTTGTTGAAGGAAGCCGATTTCGTGAGTCTGCATGTGCCGCTAACCACCGTCACGCATCACCTGATCGGCGCGCGCCAGCTGGCCCTCATGAAACCGACGGCGTTCCTGATCAACACGTCACGCGGGCCGGTGGTCGAAGAAGCCGCGCTGGTCGACGCCCTCTTGCAACGTCGCCTGGCTGGTGCAGGGCTGGATGTGTTTGAACAGGAGCCCTTGTTTCACCCCAGCCTGCGGGAACTGCGGCAGGTCGTGCTGCTGCCCCACCTGGGTTCAGCCACGCTGGCGACGAGGGTCCGGATGGGTATGATCTGTCTGGAAAATATTGCGGCGGCCTGTGCAGGCAAACCGGCCCCGAATCAAGTCAACCAGATTGCACAACGAGACGGCAGGTCGGGGCTCACCGCCTGATCCTCAAGACTCTACACGGGTGCGACGGGTCAATGCCCGGCTAACGGAAGGGAACTCGACGGTGCGGACGCAGGCACGCCCGAATGGGCATTCCCGTTCACCAGTTGGAGGCGCAAGGCTTCGACGCGGCGGGGTACGTCGTGGAAGGACGGAATGGATTGATACATGCTGAGCGCCCGATCGCGAGCGCCGGTCGTTTCGTACAGCAACCCGAGTTCGTACCGGACGAGCTGCCCATTGCCGCCACGGCAGCGGGAGTCAGCCATCAATCGTTCCAACAATTGAATGGCCTGATCCGGATGGCCCTGTTCCTTACAACAGAGCGCCATCATCATGCAGGAATCGACGAAGAAGCCTGAATCCTTCATCGACAACAAAAACTCCTCCTTCGCTTCATCCCATAACCCCATATCCTTATAGGCCATGCCGAGGGCGTAGCGGGTTTCCACATCCACGGTCTCCACGGGCGGAGCAACGGGCTGCGCCACCGTAGGCTGGGGCTCAGGCGCGGCGTGAAGCACAGGGGCCGGGGCCTCAACGGGAGGTTCGACAGGCGACAGGACGACTGGTTCGACGACAGGGGGTGGCGCGGATGCGACCTCAACGGGAGCAGCCGAGGCATCCACCAGTCTGAACGCACTCTCCACCACCGGCTCTTCGGCCATGACCACGGGAGACGGTTCGGGCTCCGGCGTGAGCGGTTGGACCGCCGCCACGACCGAGGCGATAGGTTCCGGTTCCAGGGTCGATCCGGCATTGGGGTCGAACGCCGGTGCAAGTTTTCGCGCAATGGGGCTGCCGGGCGCCAAGGCCTGCACCTTCTCAAACAACTCGGCCGGCAAGGTCGGCATGCCCGGCTCCGGATGCTCCAACAGAATTTCGACTGCCCGGCCGAAATGCTGCGCGGCCGTCGCGGGATCGCCCTTTTCCTGATAGAGCTCGCCCAGCAGTTCCAACATGGGAACGGACGAGGGCTCCACCTTGAGATAGTCGGAGATGAGCGACTCCGCCATGACATAGTCCTGCGCACGGAGAGCACCTCCGGCTAGGAATCGATATTCCCCAAGCGCGACCACCAGGTTCCCCTGCAGGAGATGCATGCGCGCCAGGAGCTGGCAGATTTCCGGATTGCCCGGCTCGCGGCTCAGGAGTTGGGTCAACATGGCTTCGGCGCCCGCGTACTGGCCCTCTTCGATGCGGCGTGTGGCTTCGGCCATGAGATCGCCGGCGTCTCCCGACTTGGCCGAAGCGGCAACCGGTTTGGCCGCCCGCGTGGACGCGACCGACGGACCACCGCCCGTCTCCATCATGGTCGTGATTTCTTTGGCCTCGGCGTTCTCCGGATCCAACCGCAGCACCACCGTGTACATGGCCTTGGCCTGATCGTACTGTTGCGCGGCGGACCGTTCCCGTCCGAGCTGGAGATACATCCGCACCGCTTCGTCGACCAGCCCCTCCTCTACGCACAACTCCGCGACGCGAAGCTGCGCATCCATGTTCGAGGGATCCTGCGCGACGATCTTGCGATAGATCTCCAACGCCTCTGTATTGCGACCGTCTTTGGAATAGTGCTTCCCCAGCGTCAGATAATCCTGGACGGCGCTGCTGAGCAGGCCACGTTCGGCGTTCAGATCGCCGAGATGCCGATAGATCTCGATCCGGGTGGGATCGACCTTGAGAATTTTCTTATAGGCGGCGATGGCCTTGAGGACCGACCCTTCGGAACGGAAGGCGCCGGCCGCCTGGAGAAATGCAGAGACGGCATCGGGTGTGGCGTTGCGTTTGAGTTGAAGGTCACCGATGGAGTTGAAGATGGTCCCGTCGGCAGGCGTGTCCGTGGTCAGCTTTCGCCACTCGGCAATGGCCGCCTCATACTGCCCTTTGGACGCGAAGAGCTGCGCGTTTTGAAGCACTGTACGGCGGTCGACAGCCAAGAAGACTCCTCACCCGACGTTGAGAGTCCACGCTAACAGTCAACTAATTCTTTGTCAAACAAATGGACAAAAGAGAAACACCGCGAACGCGGCGTCTGGAGCGGATATGCGATGGGGGAAACCTGCGGCCCCTCGATACCGTGGAGGGGCCGCTGGACTACGTAGAGGCCCAGCCGCTTAGGGAGCCGGCGCGAGGTCCTTCAACACGTTCGCCGCCTGGGGACCTTTGGCACCCTGAACGATGTCAAACTCGACGTTCTCACCCTCTTTCAGAGTTTTGAATCCCTCGCCCTGCAACGCAGAGTAGTGCACGAAGACATCGTCTCCGCCATCGAGTCGGATAAATCCGAACCCCTTGCGATCATTGAACCACTTCACTGTGCCCTTCGTCTTCATACAGTCCTCCTTTTCTCAACACACGAACATTATGAGCGCACCAGCGTCTGCTGACCTGCTTGGCATGAGATGACTATGATGACGATAAAAAGGAGAAGGAACAGCGGCACGCGCGGCGGCTCTTGCGGGGGCGTTGAGACAATGTTCAACCCGAACCATCATAACCTGCTGAAAAGTGCGCAGCGATGTACCATGGGGTGAAATGCTTGTCAAGCGGATCTTTTGGCCCGGGCCTATCTACTCTGTTTACAACCCAGGCAGACTCTTCTATAGTGCAGCAACCAATCTTCCGATGTAGGACCCCGACCGCCCCCGTGCTGCACACCATCCTCGATCGTTACATTTTTCGCGAGCTGCTCTCCCCGTTTTGCATCAGCTTGGGCGCACTCTGCTTCGTGATGCTGACGAAGGAGTTGCTCCGCCTGGTAGAACTGCTGGTCACGAAGGGGATCGGCTTTCTGTCCGTCCTGAAGGTCTTCGCACACTTGCTCCCCTCATTCCTGGTGCTGACGCTGCCCATTGCCGGCATCATCGCGTCGATTACCGCCTTTGGCCGCCTCTCGCTCGATAAAGAGCTGGTGGCGATGCGCGCCGCCGGATTCAGCCTGTTGCGGTTGTCTCAGGCGGTGTTTCTGTTTGCGGCACTGGTCTGCGGCTTGACGCTCATCATGGCGCAATACGGTCAGCCCTGGAGCAATGTCAATCTCAAGAAGGTGGCGCTCAACCTGTTGCGTGATGAACTCGTGCTGGAACTCGATCGCGGCGTCTTCAATGAAGCCATCCCCAAGATGGTGATCTACGTACCCGACGCGCAGGAGGGACGGGACAACCGCGGGATCTTCGTGGCCGACGAACGCAATCCTGCCGACCCGCGCATCATCGTGGCACAGCAGTACCAAGTCATGACTGACCCGGCCACCAGCCAGGTGGCGCTGCGACTGATGAACGGCGTGATCCATAGCCGCCCCCAAAACGCCGAGGAGTATCAGAAAATTTCGTTTGCGGCCTACGACTTGAAGCTGAGCATCGCCGCAAGCCTGTACGGAGCCGAAGAGCGCACACCGATGGAGGTCATCCGCGCGAAGTTGGAAAGTTCCAACTGGACCGACACCAACGCCCTCCGGCGTATGATGGAATACTACAAGGACCTGGCATTTCCCGCCGCTTCACTGGTGTTTTGCATTCTGGGCGTGCCGGTCGGGATCGTCTCCAAACGCTCCGGCAGCATCGGCGGATTCGCGGTCGGCGTGCTCGTGGTCATCGCCTATTACGTCCTCAACGTCGCCTGTGAATTTCTCGTCACCACGCTCTGGATCTCTCCGTTCGCCGGCGCCTGGTTGCCCAACGTCGTCTTCACCATCGTCACGATTTTCTGGTTCTATCGGGTGAGCCGGCAGTAACACGATGACTATTCTCTTTCGCTACATGCTGCGCGAGTATGTGAAGATTTTCGGCATGTGCTTTTCCGGGCTCATGACGATCTACCTGGTCATCGACTTTTTCGAGAAGGTCCGCCGGTTCCTGCGGTATGACGCGCACGCGCTGGATGTGCTGGCCTACTTCGTGTTGAAAATGCCGGCCATCTCCTATCAGATCGCTCCGCTGGCGGTGCTGATGGCGACCCTGTTGACCATCGGCCTGCTCTCGCGCAGCCATGAAATCACGGCCATGCGCAGTTGCGGCATCAGTCTCTATTGGATTACCTCCCCGTTCATCTTCCTGGGGACCGTGCTGGCCATGGTGCTGTTCCTGTTCAGTTCCACAGTGATTCCGTTGGCCTTGGCGAAAGCCGAGCAGATCAAGACGACGCAGATCGAGAAACGCACCACTCCGGTCTCACTCAAGGCGGCGCAGCCCTGGGTGAGCCTCGGCGGCCAGACCTTGATGAACATCGATACCATCGACCCGGGCGGGGCGGTGCTGCGCAACATCCGGCTATATCGTCTGAGCCCGACGTTCCAACTCCAAGAAATCGCCGAAGCCAAACGCGCGGTCTATTCCCCACAAGGCTGGGCCCTGCACGAAGGCTTCTCCCGCGCCTTCCGCGAGGACGGCACCGTCTCGGTCACCAGTTTTCAGACGCAGCCGCTGGCACTTCCACACATTCCGGACGACTTCACCACCTGGGCGGAGTTGGACCCGGACACGATGACGCTTCGAGAGATTCGCGCGTACGTCGATCGGCTGCAATTGGGGGGAACGCTCCTGCCGCGCCTGCTGACGGATTACTATGGGCGCATCGCTTTTCCCTGCGTGACGCTTATCATGGTGATCATCGGCATCGCGTTGAGCCTTCGCCGCACCGGCGTTCGCGGCAGCGGCATGGCTATGGGTATCGGCCAGGCGATGGCCGTAGGCTTTTTCTACTGGTCCACCCACTCCGTGGCGATTGCGTTAGGTCGCGGAGGCGCACTTTCGCCGATGCTGGCCGGATGGATGGCGAATATGGTGTTTCTGACGTTCGGCCTGTATCTGCTGTTAAAGGTCCGCTACTGACAGGACACTGAAATTGTCGTCCAACAGAGATCTCGAATGCGTGCCTCCGGCATTGACTGTGACGCCACCGTGCGGTAAGTAGACAGGCCGCACACACCATTCTCACGGGGCAGCGAAAGGGTTGTATGTCGACGAGGGTTGTCATCACAGGGCTGGGGGTCGTCTCCCCCATCGGCATCGGTGTGCCGCAGTTCTGGAAAGCGGCGCTGGAAGGCCGGTCCGGGATTTCCGCCATTCCCTCCTTCGATCCTTTTCCACTGGAAGGCTACCGGTCGCGTATCGCGGGGCGCATCGTCGGCTTCTCCCCTGAGCAATACCTCCCTGCCGGCCAGGGCGATCGTGTGGATCGCTATGCCCAATTTGCGCTCGTGGCGGCCAAGGAAGCGCTTGCCGATGCCGACTTCAAAATGGAACGTGAAGACCCGCACCGGGTCGGCGTGATCGTCGGCGCGGGTATGGGCGGGATGGTGATGGGCGAGCGCGAGATCACGCAACTCTATGAACAGAAACGTCCCCACCGGGTACATCCGAATTTCATTCCGGTCATCACGCTCAATTCCGCCTCCGGCATCGTGGCGATGGCCTATGGGGCGAAGGGCCCGAACCTGACGATTTCCACCGCCTGTTCTTCGAGCGCCCATGCCCTGGGGCAAGCCATGCATGCCATTCGTGCCGGCACGGCAGACGCCGTGATCGTGGTCGGCGCTGATGCCAGCATCACTCCCCTGGTCTTCGCCGGATTTTGCTCGCTTCGGGCGCTCTCGACGAAGTATAACGATGCCCCGGAGAAAGCCTCCCGTCCCTTCGACCTTGGACGGGACGGGTTCGTGATGGGAGAAGGCGCCGGCGCACTCATCCTCGAGTCGTCGGCCCATGCCAAGAAGCGCAAGGCTCGGATCTATGCGGAAGTGGCCGGGTATGCCGCCACGAGCGAGGCGCATCATATGGTCATCCCCCGTGAAGACGGCGAGGAAGTCGCCACGACCATGCGGCTCGCACTCAAGGATGCGGGCGTCACGCCGGCGCAGGTGGATTACATCAACGCCCACGCCACGTCGACATCGGTCGGCGATGCGGTGGAGGTCAAGGCGATTCGCCTGGTGTTTAAGTCGCGGGCGGACAAACTTGCCATAAACGCCACCAAGTCGCTGGTGGGTCATACGTTGGGCGCCGCCGGATCACTCGCCGGTGTGGTGTCGGCCCTCACGCTCACGAGCGGACAGATCCACCCGACGCTCAATCTGGATGATCCCGACCCGGCTTGCGCTCTGGCGGGCCTGTCGAAGGATTCGCAAACCCGCAAGGCCAAGGTGGCCCTCATCAACGCATTTGGATTCGGCAGCAACAATGCTGCGGTCGTCTTACAAGCTGTCTCCTCCTGATCCCTGTCCGGAACGGCAGCGATCGTGGAGTGACTCACAAGACAAGGAACGAAGGAACAAGGAACCAGGGCATGGCCAACACCACAGACGTTTCCGACAAAATCATTCAAGCGCTGGCGGAGTATCTGAAGCGGGATGCGGCGTCCATCAAGCCGACGCACCACCTGCGGGAAGATCTTGGATTGGATTCGATGGCAGTCATTGAAATGTTGTACCGGATCGAAGAGGTCTTCAACCTGCAGATTCCCGACCAGGATTTGGTGGGCCTGACCACGGTCGGCCATGTCATCGGCTACGTACAAGGGCGCGTCGCACCGGCCCCGGCCAAGACCGCTGCAAAGACTCCGGCAAAGACATCAACCAAGACCGCGACCAAAAAGCCCGCCGCGAAACGCTCGACCAAGAGTAAAAAGGCCTAACAGGATGAGCACGGCACCCAGGCCCACCCCGCTGACACTCCGGGAACTTCACGAGTATGTGGGAGGCGAACTGGTCGGCTCGCCGGAGGCCACCGTCATCGGCGTGGCCAGTCTGGATCAGGCTGGACCAGGCGATCTGGCGTTTGTCACCTCAGAGCGCCATCTGAAATCTCCCCAGACGGCTACCATCGGCGCATTATTAGTTGGACGGCGGATCGCCGACTGCCCTTCGCCACAAATCGTGGTGGACAACCCGGCCTATGCCTTCGCGCGAGCCGCGCAACAGTTTTTTGCGCGACCGGCCCGGATGCGAGGGATCGCAGAAGGCATCACACGCGGTGACGGCGTGACAATCGGAGCCGACGTCTCGATTTGGCCCGGCGTGACCTTGGGCGATCGCGTGACCATCGGCGCGCGAGTGACACTGTATCCCGGCGTCTTCATCGGGGACGACAGCGTCATTGGGGACGACAGCCTCCTCTACCCCAATGTGGTCGTGCGGGAAGGATGCCGTCTGGGAGCCCGCGTCATCGTGCACAGTGGAACGGTGATCGGCAGTGACGGCTTCGGGTATGTCCAATACCAGGGCCGCCACCAGAAGATTCCTCAACTCGGCGGGGTCCTCATCGAAGACGACGTGGAACTGGGTGCCAACGTTGCCGTCGATCGCGCCACGTTCGGCGATACCATCATCAAACGGGGCAGCAAGATCGACAACCTCGTGCAGATCGCCCATAACGTCGTTGTCGGTGAACACAACATCCTGGTGGCGCAGGTCGGCATTGCCGGCAGCACCACGCTGGGACGCTACGTGATGGTGGGGGGGCAGGCAGGTTTAGCCGATCATTTGCAGATCGGCGATCAGGTGATGATCGCGGCGAAATCCGGCGTCACCCGAAGCTTGGAACCGAACCAGATCGTCTCCGGCGCACCGGTGATGCCGCACACGACCTTTCTCAAAGCACAGGCGGTCATTCCTCAGTTGCCGGAACTACGCCAACGGGTTCGCGAACTCGAGGAACGACTCGCGACACTGGAACAAGCCACCAAATCTTCCGCCAAATCCCGGAAGTCTCGCCGTACGTAGCGAACTCACCCCTATCGTCAGGGTTTCAGTAGCGACTTCCAGAAGAACAGCTTGGCCCAGAAGAATCCGGCCCACGGCAGGAAGCACGCCGGAATTGGATGGACTGCGCCGTACAACACCGCGATGGTCGATCCCGCTAACAACAAGGCCAAACCCACCATATAGGCGCCAGGAGCCCATGGGGATCCGGTGGGCGACTCCTGACTTTTTCCGCTTTCCCGTTTCGGTTTGCCGCTCTTCGAGAGCGCAGGCTGCCGCATGCGTTCGGCAAAAACCTCCGGACGATTGGCCAGGATCCAGCGATGGTACGTGGTCTGCACCCACCCCAACACTCCCCCAAGCAGCAATAACCCGGAACTTTCCAGAAACGTCGTCCAGCTATAGGTATCGGTAGCGATGAGTTGATAGCCCAAGCCGCCGACTCCGCCAAGCATGGAGATCAGGCCGAGAATGCCGGCCGGAAACAACATGTAAGCTTTGATATAGGCCGTCGCCCGCGCGTCGTGCCCTTCCTGCTGTTTGACTGAGACAAGTTTTGGCATGGCCGTGATGGTCGTACAATCGTCGTCCCAACCGCAAGAGGAAATGCACCGATCAGGAACAATTTCTCTGGCGCAGATCGGGCGGAATTTACTCGCGATGCCTTGTGCGTTGAGTCCATTGTGGGACCTGTCCACAAGAACTGTGGACGGGCTGTGCGCAACCGTGTGGATAGGCGCTCCACCGCAAGGCCAGCGTATGAGAAATCACAAACTGCTCAAGGATTGGGCGACTGAGGCATTCGAGGGCGGACACAACAGAGGGGGAGAGAGACTGTGAAAAACGAGACTCGCGATTGATTAGCCCATCGGAAGAATGTCGAAAATAGCCGCGCGCTCGACCCGGCCAACATCCACCCACTGCTGGGCCAACGGAATCAGCGTCGCCAGTCGCTCTTCCACGGCTGCCAACCGCTCACGAATCGCAGCCGGCTTGTGTTGCGCCGTGACTCGCAGGAAGGTTCGTAGCCCTTGAAGAAACAGGTTGATATTGGCCGCGCACACCTGTTCCGCCGAGCCGGACAAGTCATCGATATCCTCAAAAATCGGCTCCAGCGCCTGAGGGCGCAACGGACGTTCCTCGCCGGCACGCGTAATCCGTCGGAGCGTATCGATTACTTTGGGCACGCGTGCCTGCATGTGCTCAAGAAACCGCTCGTCCAAGGTATCCAACTCCTCCAGCATCCGTCCGATGGCCCGCGCATCGACCGGCTTCGCTCCGCCGGCGGCTTCTGCCTCCGCGCGATCAATCACCGTCTCGAGGACGTCCCGCACCGGCTCGCGCGAACGTCCACGGGCCAGATGTAACTGCCTCAATGCATCCAGGATCGAAGGCGCAGCTGGCTGTCGGGTCGCCACAGGCTCTGTCTCGGCGTGTTCGCTTGACGCCGGTGCCACTGGAGACATGGCCGGGTTGCGTGCCGCGTCATCCGCCGGTTCCTGTCCAGCTGAATCAGCAGGCGGTTCCCCCTTCTCCGTAACCGGTTCCAGCTCTCGCACGGTCTTACTAATTTCCAACAAACCTTCTCGAAGTGACGCGACATGATGTGCAGCCACGGCCCGCTCATGTCTGGCGGCCGCCTGCAGTAACGGAAACAGTCTGGTTGCCATCTCTTCTACACCGGTTAACCCGACGGTCGCGGCGGAACGCGCAAGATTACCGACGCTTTGCCACAGAATCGTCGCCAATTGTGACCGGCGTGCTTGTTCACTGGTCGTATCCAGCCGCTCCAAGGCCGTCTGAATCTGATTGAGCCACTCCCTGGCTTCCAACACGAACAGGCCAAGGATCTCGCGTCGTACCGGGATCGTGGCGTCGACCGGTTCAGACTCTGATGAAACCCTGGGCGAGACCGGTCTGATCGCAGGTTGATCCACGGCGGCCTGAATCACTCCGGCAATGGCATCGAGGCTTTCCAGCAAGGCGGCAAATTGATCTGAGACAGTCGTGGACGTGGCAAGGACCTTCGCCGCCGCATGAACAGGTTCGAAGCTGACGCGCTCCAAAGCCGGTGGTTCGACGGTATCCACCACCGACACGTGGGGCAGCAGACTCAAATCGATCAGGCGCGGCGGTTCTGACGTCGAGGCGTTCTCCGCATCCATGACGCGCAACACCGGGCGTGAGGGATATCGGGCGGTGATGCGTACCACCACCCCTTCTTCTCCGCTGCTGAGACGCACCCTGGTTCCGAGCGGATAGACCGACAATTGTTCGACCAACGCCTTCATGATTTCCCGGGGAAATGCGGTACGCTCTGTCGTGAGCAACTCACGAACGGCTTCATGCGGCAACAATCGACGACGATAGGGACGCGGGCTGACCAACGCATCGAAGATGTCGACCAAACCAATAATTTGCGCCAACTCGTTGATCTCACGCCCTTTCAGGCGATGAGGATACCCCTGTCCCCTCCCCCGCTCATGAGCCTGCAAGACAACATCCGCCAGCCACGCATGGTCTGCACCGAGTCGAGTGATGACGTCGGCTCCCATGCGCGGATGCTGTTCAATGAGGCGGCGCTCCTCAGCCGACAGCCGGCCGGTTTTGGTGAGCAGCTCTTGCGGAACCGCAAAAATGCCAATGTCGTGCAGCAGGCCTGCCAAGGCGAGCCGTCGCAACTCGGTTCCGAAATAACCAAGACCGATGCCGACCTTCGTGGCCAAGATGCCGACATTGATGAGATTGGTGACCAGTGGAGAGCCTGGGGGGCTCGACAAGGCCTCAACAACTAACTGATCGCTGGTGTGAAGTGAATCGACGAGACTAGAAGCCAGTTGGGTGACCTCGGAAAGGTCGAGGTCTTCCTGCCGTTGCACAGCGGCGGCCACCTTGGCAAGCGCTGCCTCTGCTTGCCGATACTGATGCTGGTCCATGGTCTTCGTTCCTCACCCGAATACACGTGTCCCCAGAACCTGCCCTGTCTGCCGCTTCGTTTCCTCCGACCACAGCCGCAGCACGCTCATCCGGCGATGACTAGCACGTGGGGAGACGACGACCTTCGGACCTGTGTTGAATCTGCTTAGGCAGCCGGAACGAGACGACTCATCACATCCAACTCTTTCTGCCCGTTCGCGACCCACTCGTCGACCATGCTTGCCATGGCGAGAATACGCCGTTCCACCGCTTGCAGACGAGACTCGCCGACGCTGACACGACGCTGGACGAGCAGAGAAAGGAAATTCTGAAGGCCTGAGAGGAACGTCACAAGTACCGTCGCGTTCGTCTGCTTGGCCACACCGTGAAGATGCTCGAGGCTCTGCAGAGAGGGAGCAAGGAGAGTCTCCGTCCCTGAGTCTCCAAATCCTTCGACTCTCAGCCGATTCATGTGCTGGGCAATGGCGGGTAGCTCCTGACGAAGTACCTCCAAGCACTGAGTATCCGCACTGTGGAGTTCGCGAAGGATGTGCTGAAATGCGGCGGACTGAATCTGGCCCGACCCCTGGCGCGCCTCCTGTTCAAACCGCTGAAGCACCAACGGAATGAGGCTACGTGAGACACCGGCCTCTGTGGCCTGCTGGTCCTGCAAGGCACGCAACGCATTCAAGAGGGTCAGGAAATCGATGGCCGGTTCGGGATCTGGCGCGGCTTCCCGCGCGGGCTCGATCTCGAGCACGATGCCGGTCGCGCCTTTCACGGAGGCGACCATCAACCGGAACTGCTCACGTACCGTACTGAAATCTTGCGCGGTGACCGTCGTCCGATCTTTAATGGTGTCGATAAAGGGAAGCAGCGCGAAGGTGGTCCGTTCCACATCGGGAAGATTAATCGTGGCCGCAGAGCCGCCCAAACTTGTGATGCCTCGTACGATCACATCGACCAATTGTGCGTATCGCTCCAGGTCCGGCTGGCCTTCAAGTTCGGTCAGCGCTGAATGGATCTGAACGAGCCACTCCTGCGCCTCCTGCCCAAAGAGCTCGATCAGTTCCTTTTGGAAATCGTCTTGGGTTTGTTCTGAGTCCATAGACACGGCGCTACCCTGCCCCTCGCCCCATCCACTCGCCTCTGGATACGGCGAGTGACGGTTTCCTATCGTTTCCCGGCGCCGAGTTGAGACGCGAGACCGGCAATCTCGCCCAGTTTTCTCGCCAGGTCTTCAAACCGACGGGTCGATTGATCGGCCAGCTGTTCGGCCTCGGCCGCGCGTTGCGCCAGTTCCTGCGACCGCTCCTGTTCGGCAGCCAGCGCATGTTCCATTTCTTGGACCCGCGCGGCGCCCTCTTCCAACTGTTTGACTTGTCCCAACAGCGCGGCGCCGGCTTCGCGCTCCGCCGACAGCGCGCGCTCCAGTTCCGTCATCTGAGTGCGTGCCTGTTCTCCCGCTTCTTCCAGCACCGGCACCATCGCTGCTACTTTCTCCAACTGCGCACGCTCACCGCGGTGCGTTTCGCACTCGTCGCGCACAGTCGACAGTGTCCGCTCCAATTCGCGCACACGATCTTCCACGTGTTCCAGATTGGTAATCTGCTGGACCAATTGGTTGGCGGCTTCCCGTTCTGCCTCCAGATGCGCTTCCAACTCCACGATTCTCGCGGCATGATGCGCCGCATCGGACAATTGCTGCGACAGATGCTCCACACGATGGCGTTCCTCAGCCAATGCGGATTCCACTTCTCCGACACGATGCGCCTGCCGCACCGCCACGTCCAGCTGTTGAGTCAACGCGGTCTGTTGTGTACGTTCATCGGCTACAGTCTGTTCAAGCCGTTGAATGCGAGACATCAGGGCGTCATTGTGTTCCTGTTGTTCGTTCAGCGCCGCTTGCACCTGTCGCATCTGCTCCTGCGTCAACCGCCGTTCCTCCACAAGCTGCCGTTCGAGCTCGGCGATTCGGGCATCCCGCTGAGCCAGCAGTGCCTGATGCTGTTCCTCGGCCTGGGAGGACAGAGGCGACTCAGGAGCGTGCTGTACGGGCGCTTCGTCAACAGACAGCTCGTGGCTGAGATGCGCCATTACGGGTTCCGGCACGTTCATCGTGACCGGCTCGAATGGCCGGACCTCTTCCACACTCTGAGGTTGGATCGGAGCCACGGCTTGTGTGACAGAAGGATCAGGAGCGACGACCACGGCCTGAATCTCCGGCGACTCCGGTACCACCTGCACCTGAGGTGGCTCGGGAGCCGGCGCAGGCCTATGCGGCCGCTTCATCAAAAGGTCCAACACGCGATCTTTGAGAGACGTACCCTGAAACGGTTTCTTCAACACCCCATCAGCCTTGCACGTCTCGGCTTGTCGTGACACTTCGTCGTTCACGATGCCACTGATCAGCAGGACCGGCAGATCAGCCAAATTGGCTTGCCCACGGACATAGGCACAGACTTCGTATCCACTCTTATCAGGCATGATCACGTCGGACACCACGAGGTCCGGACGATCCTTCGCCAATAACGCCAGGGCTTCCGACCCATTGGCCGCCAGGGTGACTCCCATTCCGGCCTCGGTCAACAGACGCTCGGCTACCTTGCGAACCGCAATGCTGTCGTCGGCGATCAGAATCTTTGGCATGTCATTCCTCTACGCGATGTCAGGGTCATCAAGCGTGACGACTCGATGAAACCCCGAGGGTTGCCAGGTTGATGATAGGAAGCTGCTCACCACCGGCGACACATGATCCGGCCATGTCCGGATCGTCGCCGTGCTGATACTGTAACGACGAGCGCGGCACCATCTGCAGGGAGGGCACCTCGGCATCAATGCAGATGGCCAGCGGTCCATCCACGTGCTTCACGACCAGACACAGAGATTCGCGTTCGTGCATGGTGCGTTGGAACTTTGCCGCAAGATCAAATACCGGCAGACATCTGTCCTCGTGTCTGACCAAAGAGGTCACGAACCGCGTCTCACTCGGAACCGGGATCGCGCCTGGCCAGGGCATCACCCCGCCGATCTCCTCGGTTCTGGCGGCCAACCGTTGCCCCGCAACGGAAAACACCACCAGACGGAGCATTCGGTTTTCTGCCGTGCTTCTTGCCGCTGTCTGGCCCTGTTTGCGAGATTGACTGCGAAGCATGTTCGATCCTCGAGTCCGACGATTACCCCAGGTGACCAACCGGCGCCGACGGAACAGCCTCAAGCGTGGCGGCGACAGGCAATTCTGGCCTGGTTTCGCATTCTTCAGGCCTATGTTCAGACAGCCGCAACGCAAACACATCGAGCGCGTTACTCCGAAGCGGGAGACCCAGCACCCAAAACGGATTAGCGATCAGCGCGACAGTTTCTTTATCGGCAAATAATCCCAATAATCGATCCCGCTCTGCACCGCGAAACTGGGGAGGCAATGGTTGAATCATGGTGCGTTCCACGTCGAGTAGCCCCAAGACCTTGTCTACGGGGAAGAATCGGAGGTGGTGGTCATGACCATACAGGACCAACCTCGTCTCTGAGCTCGGAGCTTGCGGCTGAAGCTTCAAGCGGCCGACGAGATCGGTGTGCTCATAGGTCACATGGGCCCAGGTTACGCGCCCATCCAGCCCTGCAGCTGCGGGCGTCACAATGCCGCGAACCCACTGGGCGGGAAATGCGATGGAAGAACGACCGATCAGCGTGACCAGAAATCTGACCGCGTGTCCGCTGACCAACGTGACTGCCTGACTTCCCCGGAGTCCCATCTGCGACCTTTATTCTGCCAGCAACGACATGAATCGCCAAAACGTTCCTATTTTTCGACCCCTGCCTCACGGCTCGTCCACTTGCGAACTTCTTGGATCAGGGCCCGCTCCTCCACCGGTTTGGCAATATAGCCTGAGGCGCCGACACTGACGGCCATCTGGCGATGCTTCTCCCCTGCGCGCGTGGTCATGACCAAAATCGGCGTGCTGTGCGTCTGGGGTCTTGCACGAAGCGCCTGGATCACTTCATACCCATTTAACTTTGGCATTTCTAGGTCGGTAATGATGAGCTGATAGGGCTGGACCATGGCTTTGCGGCAGCCTTCTTCGCCGTCGACCGCCGTTTCCACCGTATATCCGGCAGACTCCAGCATCCGACCAACAAACTTTCTAATGCTGAGCGAGTCATCGATCAACAACAGCGGCAATTGGGTCGCGCCATGCTGTGCTGACTCTAACGCAGCAGGTGGCTCCTGAATCGATGGCACCCCGTGCATATGGGATTGCGCCAGAACATCATGGTACTCGCGCGTCGTCAGGCGGCTCACATCTAAGACGAGTATGACGCGGCCTTCCGGATCAATCGTGGCACCGCCGAACACCGACCGTTCGTACGGCTTCAGGCCGCCCAGTGATTTAATGACGATTTCCTGCCGCCCCAGCAATTCATCCACTGCGCAGCCGAGCACTCCGGTGGAGGTCCGCACGATCACAACGGGGGACACTCCATCGATGATGCTTGCCTCCCGGCGAATGAGGCTGGCCAGCGGATACACCTCGATCGCTTCGTCACCGATTTGTAGCACCGAACGATCGCCCATCTGTTGCACGCTTGAGCTGACGGACATCGTGACTTCGCGCACACTCGGCAGAGGAATCGCGTACCGTTCACTGCCGACGCGCACCAGCAACGCCGTGGCAATGAGCAAGGTGAGCGGCAGATGCATCGTAAATTTCGTACCCTGCCCGTACACGGACTCCACTTCGATGTGGCCGTTCATCGTCTCAATGACACGCTTCACCACGTCCATGCCCACGCCGCGCCCCGCCTGACCTCCGACGGCATCAGCGGTAGTGAACCCCGGCAGGAAGATGAACTTGATCAGTTCGCTTTCAGGCAACGTGTCGGCGACGTCCTGCCTCACCAGCCCCAGCTTCACCGCCTTGGCCTTAATTTTGACGAGATCGAGACCGGCGCCATCGTCTTCGACTTCGATGAGCACCGAGTTCCCCCGATGAGCGGCGTGCAGATAGATGGTGCCGGCGGCCGGTTTCCCCTGTGCGACACGAGCGGCCGCGGGTTCGATTCCGTGGTACACCGCATTTCGGACCAAATGAACCAACGGATCGACCAATCGCTCGACCACACCGGTATCGATTTCCGTATGTTCACCGGACGTGATGAGGGTCACCTCTTTCCCCGTAGCCCTAGCCATTTCCCGAGCGGCACGCCGGAACCGGGTAAACGGGGTTCCGATCGGCACCATGCGAGCACGAGCAATCTCATCGCGCATGCTCAGGGTCAATTGCTGCAAGGACCCCATGTCGTCTTGCGCGCGATGGATCGACCCCGACAGTTGCGCCATCGATTCGGAGATATCGGCAGTCACTTCACTGATGCGGCGGGCCAAAATGTTGAAATCGTCGTACCGGTCGAACTCCAGGCTGCCGAAATCGTTGACGCCCGGCACATCAACAGGCATCGGACCTTCAGGAGGCACCGGAGACGGCTGGAACGAAAACGTATGTTTGTCCTCGAATGTCCGCACCGCATCGGTCAAACGGTTCTTATTGGCCAACACCTGCATCGCCAACTGATCCAGCGTGCGCAAGCGTTGTTCGAGGCGACCTCGATCAATGACCAATTCGCCGACCAGATTCAGCAGACGTTCCAAGCGGTCGCGGTTGACGCGAATGACCTCCCGCTCTTCGCCTGTCTTCCCCTCACTCGATTTCACCGACTCAACGCCGCTACTCTCGGGAGTCCCGGCCTGGGCCACCGCCTCAGCGACTGCCTGTGCGGACTCCGGCATGGGAGATTCCGTTGCCCCCCCCCCACACAACTGCTTCAGTTCCTGCAGCGCCGTAACAAACCGTTGTCTGGTGCGAGTGAGCAGGGACAGATCCCGCCGCATGAGACTACGAATCACATCGATCGCACGGAGCAACACATCTGTATGGCCAGGACGAAATTCAAGGCGTTCCTCGCGAACAGCCCCCATAAAGTCTTCGATGTGATGAGTCAGGTCGCCGATGGATTGGAATCCGACCGTATAGGCGGACCCTTTCAACGTGTGTGCCGTGCGGAACAACTGGTGGATGGTATCGGGATTGGCCGCATCCTTGTCCATTCGCAGTAAATCGGTTTCGAGACTTTCCAGGTACTCCTGAGCCTCCGGAGCGAAGTATGAAATGACGTCCGCATCAAGGGACGGCACCAAGTAGGCTTCGGTCAGTTCCTCATCCTGGTCGCCCATGAGAGCCGGCACAGGCAACGGCAGCGCAACAGCCTCTTGCGCCACGGACATCGTTGAGGAAACCCTGTCCTGAATCGCTGCTGCGCTCCCTACCTCTTCGGCACGGGGCTCGCCCTCTTGCAACTCGCGAAGCATCGCCAGGATGCACGGTACATCCTGCCGCAATTTCGACAACTGTTGTGCGTCTCTCGCTATCAACGTCCGCATAACATCTACGGCATGCCGAATCGTCGCGATCCAATTCGGCGCCATGCTGGTGGTCCCCTCGCGGACCGCCGTCATGCAGGTTTCGATGGGATAGGCGATATCGCCCACCACCTCACATCCGACGGTATAGGCTGATCCTTTCAACGTGTGTGCGACTCGATACAATTGATGAATCGTGTCGGCATCCGCCATATCTCTCTCCAAACGCCGGAGAAGAGTCTGGATAGTGTGGAGATATTCTTCCGCTTCGGGGGAAAAATACGACAAGACCTCGCCGTCGATGACCGGAATGAGATAATCGTCAGAAGGCGCAGCTGAGGACTCGGCCGGCTCAGGCACCAGCGAATCAGCGACGGCCGGCAGGAACTCGGCACAGCGACGAACGAACCCTTCAACGACAGACGCGTCCTCGCCTCCCCCACGCCCGATCGCCGCAACTTGCGTTCGAAAGGAGACGACAATCTCGCGCAGGACTTCAAGAGCAAGAGGCCATTTCGCCGGGGAAATCTCCCCGACGCGTTCCAGGGTCTCCTCGAGCAACGCACCCAATTGGCCGAGGCCGGGGAACCCGTAAAGCAGCGCCGCGCCTTTTAACTTGTGCCCGACCGTATGCAGATCGGCAACGTCGGCAGGGCCCGGAGTTCCGTGGTCCTCCGGGTGTAATGCCTGCCAAAACCGCGCCATATCATCGCCGGCTTCTGCAACGAAGATGTCCAGCAGTTGGTCGCGATCGAAATCAGCGCTCATCGTTCCACTTCACATCCGAGCGGCGACACCGCTCTTCTAGAGTTCCGCTAGGCCAACTTGAACTGCGCGACCGAGGTATTGAGCCCTTCGGCCAGTTTAGCCATATCCTCAATCGTCAAGCGCGTAGAGTCCGTTTGCTTCTGCGTCGCCACGGCGCCGCCGGTGAATTCCTTAATGGCGCGACCGACCTTTTCCGTCGAATTCGTTTGCTCGGACGCCGCACTGGCGATGTTCTGCGCCAACTCAGAGGACCGTTTCGCGATGTCTGAAATTTCAGCGAACACGTCACCGGTGCGAAGAGCGGAGGCCGATCCGGCTTCCACCGCCTGCGTTTCATGCTCCATCGCCACCACCGCATCCTGCGTTTCTGTCTGAATCACCTTCACCAGGTCGGCGATTTCTCGCGTGGCTTGGGTGGAACTTTCGGCCAATTTTCGAACCTGGTCGGCGACGACCGCGAACCGCGCGCCGGCCTCACCTGCACCTGCCGCTTCGATGGCGGCGTTCAGCGCGAGCAGGTTGGTTTGATTCGCAATATCTCGAATCGTCGACACAATCTGAGAAATTTCGAGGGAGCGGTCACCAAGACCCTTGACCTGTTTGGACATCCTTTGCACCGCCGAGCGAATACTTTGCATATCGCGCACGGTTTCCTGCACCGCGACGTTTCCGCGTTCGGTTGCGGATAACACCTGCTTTGCAGACTCGGAAGACGCGCCGGCCGTGCTGGCAACCTGACGCATACCGGCGGCCAACTGTTCGACCGCGCCCAGCGTTCGCACGGACTCTTCGGCCTGAACCCGGGCGGTTCCGGACATGTGTCCGGCCGAATCCCGCAGCGTCCCGGCCGACTTGTTCACGCGATCAGCCGCTTCACGGACCTGCTTCAACAACTGTCCGAACCTGGCGATCATGAGGTTGAAGCCGTCGGCCAGGTTTCCGAACATGTCGGCGGTCACCTCGCCTCGACGGGTCAAGTCTCCTTTACCAACCTCGGATACGAGCACCAGGAATTGCATCAGGCGCTTCTGCATGAGGTCGCGTTCTTCCTCTGTCGACACCAAGGCGGTAATACGGTCGAGCATGGAGTTGAACGCGGTAGCCATCTGCCCCAACTCATCGTGCGACTCAATTTTCGCGCGCGCCTGGAGATTTCCCCCGGCAGCCTGGGTCGCCACGTTGGCGATGTGTGTGATGTTGCGGGCCAAGAAGGTCGCCAGGAGATATCCGACGAACAACCCGAGGGCCACGGCCACCACACCACCGACGACGAGAATGAAGGTACCGTTCGTCGCGAGTGCCTGCGCATCCTCGTTCAGGTCCTTGGCAATCGCCTCAATGGTATTTACCTGCTCGTTGTGGCGCTTCACGACGCTTTCGAACGATGGCGTCAGGTTGACGGTCAGCGCCAGGACACCGAGGGCTCGCATCTGCTCGGCTTGGGAAGCAGAGAGCGTGTTGCGATCGAAGCTGTCCGCCATGGCACTCAACGCGCCGTCGGCATCTTGAAAGTATTTTTTCAGCGCCGGCTCGAACAGGGTCAGGTCTGCCTGTTCATCCCGCCCCGTGCGCGACACTCGGAGATTGGTGCTCTTGTAATGGGTGACGGCTTTCTCGATCTCGGCTTTCAATGCCGGGAGCTTGGCCACGTCCTGCGCGAAGTCCGCCTGTTTCGTCGCCGAAGCCACGTCCAACAGAATTTGATGATGTTTGGTCAGCGCGGTTCCCATCTGGGCGAAATCGGCCAGAGGCACCGTATAGTCCGCATACACGGTTTGAGAATGCGTACTGAGCTGGCGCAGGGTGAACACACCGACACTGGCCATGATCATGATAATGAGACTGACCAGGCCGAAGCCGAGGAACAGCTTCGATCGTGTCTTCATGTCCTGAAATCGATTCGTGACGCCTTGGCCGATCATGGTGCGCTCCTCCTTGTTACTGCTGTTCCAGCGGTTCGCCGGCCGGTTGATGTGCTCCCTCCCCGCGCGGCGGTCGAACCTGTATGGCTTCGTCGTTTAGATTCCCGGCAATGCCGCACTGCCTCCATCCACCTGCGCAAACACTTGCGGAACCTCCAAGACTCCCCCGAGACGCTGATCCACACGAAGTACCGCCGACACACAGGGACGCGCACCGGCAGGCCCGGCCTGCATGGCAGGCAAGAATTGCTCTCGCGCGACGGTGTGAATTTCTGGAACGTGGTCGACGAGGACACCGATCTGCTTCGCGCCATGACGGACCACCACCGCGATCGACAGTGCCGTCTGGGCCGACGGGAGGCCAAGACTTCCGCGCAAATCCACCAGGGTGATGACGGTGCCCCGCAGGTTGGTCACACCCGTCAGGTAGCTGGGCATACTCGGCACAGCCGTGACGGTCTCCACCTCGAAGACTTCACTGACATGACGAAGATCGATCGCGAAGAGTTCGCCGCCCAGCGTCAACAGACACATCCTCAGAGGACCGTCGCTCGACCCGGCGGACGATCTCGATGCACCGGTGGATACGGCAACCGGAGATGATGCGGCAGGTTGGGATGGAATGGTCGGAACGTCGCTCATGAGTTAGTTCAAAGCCCGTTTCACCGCGGCCACCAGATCTTCCGCCTTGAACGGCTTCACCACATACCCGTTGGCGCCCTGCTGTTGCCCCCAAAACTTGTCGCTCTCCTGCCCTTTGGAAGTGCACAGGACGATCGGAATCCCCTTGAAGCGGTCGTCACTCTTCAAATCACGGCACGCTTGAAATCCATTCCGACCTGGCATAACGACGTCCAACACAATCAGATCCGGTTTATCCAACGCCAATTTGTCTTCCAGTTTGTCCGCATTGGGATAGGACACCACCGTATGGTTGGCGGACTTGAGATACCCTTCGATCAATTGCAACTCAGCGTAGGAATCATCGACGACGACGATCTTGCTCATGCGTACTCCCCTTCGGACGGCTAAATGTGCGCAGCAATCATTGACCCGACTCAGCATCGGGGTCTATTTCATGGGAATGACGATACTGATGGCGCCGGCAAGATCCCCTTCATGCCATCCTTCTTTCTTGGCACCAGTGACATCGCGATCCCCTTTGGGATTGCCATGACAGCTGAGACAGGTGGTCGCGGCATATTCCGGATCCATCATGCGGAGCACCGGACGACCGTCGAGCATGGTGGCCTTGCTGTAGGGCTGCCCTTTGGGATGGCGCGTATCGGCAAACAGTCTCAACACTTCGGATTCAAATTCATCGGGACGATTGCCTGGAAAACGATAGTCCATACTCGTCAACTTCACGCGAATTCCGGTCTTGCGATAAAAGCGCTCACCGGATTTCCTCGCGAAAACGGCGGGGATCATGCCCTTAAATCCAACCCCCTGCTTATTGATCACCGGTTGCGCTTCATCGATCACTTCCTTCTCGGATTCCACCATGGCAAGGAATAAGGGCGCCTGCGGCACCGTCGCGGGGCGACTCAAGTCGATCTTGGTCGCCTTGCGGAACCGTTCGATCACCTGGTTGGCGACAAAGTCGCCCGTGAATCCTTTGTCGCCCTTGCCTGCGTCATTGATGATCGCCTGATTTTCGGACAGAACCCCGCGCCCGACCTGCACCAATTTGATGAGGAGTTCAGCTGTTTCCACTTCGGTATTGGCCGATACAGGCACGGCCACCCCGATACTTGTCGCCATCAATGCAGCCACCAGGATTCTGCTGATGTAATGGTTCGCCATGCCCCCTCCTTCTCCCTGCCTCTCGGTCACCCACAAGCCCGCACGCTGCTAAGTCCGCTGATCTGTTGTCAAAGATAGCGCAAAATTATGGGTTGACAATTTTTGCGCCCACGGGAAGCTGCGTCAGCCCCTAAGACCCCGGGCTGGCTTGTGCACAATTGGTGCCAAGCAAAACACCTACTTAGCGTTCGGGAGGCAGACTGGGGCGAATGTATGAAGTCGGCGATTTTGCGGATGATTCGGTGTGGACGACGACCAAGACACGATACGGTCCACCGAAGGACCTCGGATTGCGTGTTGTTCAAGATGTCGAGGGAAGCGCCAAAGTTTGGTCGCTTTGAAGGAAGAGCGTCAAAATGACCGTCAGGGCGCCCCAGCCCCTGCGTTCACCCTAACGACGTGTTCGAGAATGGAGAAGGCCCCAGATTGGACTGAGATCGAGATGTTGCTCGAGATGATCGGCCCAGCGATCCAATGCATGCCGTCTGGTGTGATTCACCTGCTGGGAGCGCGCAAGCTCAATTGGCTCAAGTCCCTTTCGACATCGTACCCGATTCAACCAGGCTCGTCGGAACTGCGGCTGATCGAACAGGCCGTGAATGTACGTGCCCCAGACCAATCCATCTTCCCGCACCGCTCCATCGGAACAGCGAACATCGGATGTACCCATAGAAGCGTGATCGTGAGACGACTCCATCCTGCCGTTCAGTTGGAAACAGGGCTGATGGGGACCGGGATCCGTGCGTCCCATGTGGACGAAGTAGCCACGAACCACCACCGGTCCCGCCTCTTCAAGGTGCAGCGCTGATGCCTCAACCTGTTCCGTGATTTTGTCGGACATCATGACGGTTGTCGTCTGCAACAACCCCAGACCATCAGCCTCACCGCCGGTCTCTACTGCGTCAGGGTCGGCAATCCAACGCCCTAACATTTGATAGCCTCCGCAGATCCCCACCAACTCCCGACCGCTGCGAACATGGTGCTGCACCACAGCTTCGAATCGCTGTTCACGCAGGTAGGCCAAGTCTGCCAACGTGCTCTTTGAACCGGGAATGATCACCGCATCCGCTCCGGCTGCCTCTCCAGGCGTCGCGACATACCGCAGCGCCACGTCGGCCTCTTGTGCCAGCATGTTGAAATCCGTGAAATTGCTCATGTGGGGCAGAAGCAGGACCGCAATATTGACGCGGTCCTCCGCAAACACGACCTGCCGGCGAACCTCGACATCCAAACTGTCTTCCTGGTCCAGTGCAAGTTCGCGGAGAAACGGCAGTACGCCCAGCACCGGAACCCCCGTCCGCTCGCGAAGAAACCGAACACCGTCCGCAAACAGCGTCCGGTCGCCGCGAAACTTGTTGATCACGAGCCCGCACACCCTGGCACGTTCCTCCCGTGTAATGAGATCGAGCGTGCCGATCAGTTGGGCAAACACACCGCCGCGATCGATGTCACCGACTAACACCACCCGGGCGTCTGCTAATTCCACGGTCGCCCAGTTGACCAGGTCGCGGTCGCGCAAGTTCACCTCGGCCGCGCTGCCGGCGCCCTCGATGACAATCACTTCATACTGTGCGGCGAGCCGTTCGTAGCTCTCCTGCACCGCTTGAAACAACGCCGAATTCCGGCCACGCGAAAAATAGGACTGCGCGTCCAACGTAGAATAGACACGCCCCTGCACCACCACCTGTGCCCTCGCATCGGATTCCGGCTTGAGCAAGATGGGGTTCATGTCCACGTGGGGAGCAATGCCGCAGGCTTCAGCCTGCAGGGCTTGCGCACGCCCGATCTCGCCGCCTTCCGGAGTCACGAACGAGTTCAGCGACATATTCTGCGCCTTGAACGGAGCCACGTTCAGACCCGCCCGATGCAGCGATCGACAGAGGCCCGCCGCGACCAGACTCTTTCCGACGTCGGAACCGGTCCCTAGAACGGCGATGGCTGTGGCGCGAGCGAGGAGAGACATACCACTCCACTTGGATTTACCTTCGGTGATTCGCGGCCCATTGCGCGGCGCGCGCGAGCCCGGCCGTCACACACTCTCCCACCACGAGGCCGATCATGGAACCGAGGTCCGTATGTGTGCCCGCATAGGGGTGCCATGGCCCATGCCCCCGCAAGGCGCAGGCGGCCACCACCGCATCCGTCCCCGTCCCCGTGGCGCCGGGCAAACCGGTCCAGCTCGGTACCGCATGATCCCGCAATACGCCGGTCTTACTCTCCGTGGCAACCTGTACTGCACCGACCAAGGCAGGGACCGCGAGGCAGGCATTGGTGACCACGATCAGATTGATCGTTCCTGTCTTGCCATGGCTCGCATGCCCTTCGTTCTGTCTGGGAATTTCGCCGGCCCGTACGGCATTGGTGACCCCGACGGTCGCAAAACATTCCACCCAGAGCCCATCCCGTTCCTCACGACAGGTGACGACCTGCGTCATGGGAACCGCCGTCATCAGACCGACGCAATCCGACTCAATCCCGAGCGACTCTGCGAGACGTCTCAGGTAGCGGGAAGGATTGTCCCACGTTCCCACTGCACCATTCGACATTGGATTGGAAGGCACCTGGTGATTGAGAATGTACCGGGTGGTTCGAAGCCCCCCTCCTCGTGGAGCAGAGGACAGGACGCGCATGCGAGCCCCCAGATCGACGATCAACGTCTCGCGAGCCACGCGTGATCGCGTCGAGAAGCGAGTCGAATCAGGCCTGCTCATCTCGTCACTCGCACGATGGAAGCCAAGGCCTTCAGCAGCCGATCATTCTCGTCTCTTGTTCGCACCGCCACCCGCAGCGAGCGATCGTTCAAGCCCGGCACCTGTGAACAGTCACGGAGCAGCAGGCCTTGCCGTCGCAGCGCCGACACCACCCGCGCGGCCTTGTACCCGACCGGCAGTTCCATCAGGATAAAATTGGCCTTCGTGGGAAACACCTGGACACCTGAGAGCCGTTCGAGTCCCCGCTGCAACCGTATCCGTTCTCGATCCATGAACTGCAGGCTTCGCCGACGATGCCGGTCGTCCTGCAATGCCGCCACGGCAGCACGCTGCGCCAACATGTTCACCGACCACGGAGGCTGGTGGGCGCTTAGCCGCTTCGTCACTGCGGGTGGCGCGACCACATACCCCACACGAAGCCCTGGAAGCCCGTAGAACTTTGTAAAACTCCGCAGCACGATCGTCTTGGGAGGAAGGACAGTTCCCAGAATCGATACCGATTCGCAATAGTCCGCAAACGTTTCATCAACGACGCACCAGAGTCCGAGCCGCGCCGTCTCACGAGCGAGCCTCCGCACGGTTCCTGCCTCCCACGCGACGCCGGTCGGGCTATTGGGATTGCACAGCAACACCGCATCGAGCGACCGCCCAACAGTGCTCGCCCGTCTCATGGTCTCCAACACCAACTCCGGCTGTGGTTGATACAGATCATGCCGCGCCGCCACGATCAGGCTGATCTGTCCACCGGATCGTGCCATCGCCGTCGCGTATTCGGAAAACGTCGGACCCACCACCAACAGATGTTGTATCTGCAGTGCTGCCGGAAGGAGATGGATCAATTCCGTCGATCCATTCCCGATAAGAAAGGCATCGGGGGAACGACACCAATAGGCGGCCAGTGCCTGCCGCAAGTCCCAGCACAACGGATCCGGATAGTGCCGGAGCAGTGTCGTCGCACCTTTGAGCACCCGAGACACTGCGGGAGCGGGGCCCAGCGGATTGATGCTGGCACTGAAATCGAGGAGTCGATCGGGCGCTCGCTTCAAGTCACGAGCCGCGCCGTACACATCTCCGCCGTGCCTCGCGCGCGTCATGCGACCCATAAGGACAGCAAGGCGAAGAAGAGGCCCAGCGCATAGGTGACCAGCATGATGCGCGAAGCGTGACGGATATGTTCGGGAGCGACCTCGGCCGGACCATCACCGAGCAACTCGCCATCGTGCGGAACGCCGTCGTAATAGTTTCGCCCTCCGAGCTGTACGCCCAACGCGCCGGCCATGGCGGCCTCCGGCTGTCCGCTGTTCGGACTGGGATGCTTGTCGCCGTCCCGATGCAGGATATACCAACTGTCGTGAATGCGATGCCACTGGCCGGTAGACAAGCCGGCAGACAGCGCGATGAATCCACCGGACAGTCGGGCCGGCACCCAGTTGACCACATCGTCAAGGCGAGCGGAGGCCCAGCCGAAATGTGCATATCGTTCGTCGCGATGCCCGATCATGGAGTCGAGCGTATTCACCGCCTTATACGCCAGCGCCAGCGGCGCGCCACCGAGCGACAGGTAGACCAGCGGGGCAATGATTCCGTCGGAACTGCTTTCGGCAATTGTTTCGACGGTCGCGCGTGCGATCTCTCCTTCCGACAACGTCTCACTGTCGCGGCCCACAATCATCGACACCGCCTTCCGCGCACCGGCCAAATCACCGGCCGCCAAGGCGCCGGTCACCGCCTGAACATGGTCATAGAGATCACGTCCGGCCAGCGTGGTATACGCCAGACCGATGCCGACTGCCTGCCCAAGGATCGGATTCACCGTTGCAGCCTGGGCGATCACCCAAGTCGCGGCGCCGTAGACTGCCGCAGGAAGGCCGAGCGCCAGACCGGCGCCGGCGATGTGTAGTGCCTGTTCACTGCGGCAGATGTTGCGGATACGACCATCGACCCAACCAATGACCGCGCCCATCCCTTTCACGGGATGAGGCAACCATCGCGGATCTCCCGCCGCCACATCAAGCAGCACCGCCAACAGCAAGTCGACGCCGGTCATCGAGACAGCACCAGCAGAGGAACCAGCAACAGAAACAAAATCTCGATCAGCTCATTGGTGGCACCGAGCAGATCACCGGTCACGCCGCCGAACCATGCGCGACATCCCTGCCGCACCCACAGGATCAAGAGGGCACCCAGTCCCATCGTGGCCAGGGCCGGCCATGCGCCCAAGGCTGCGGTGAGGACCACGGCCACCACCAGAGTCGAGACCAGCACATGCCGCCACGAGAGATTCGTGAGGAATGCCGCCGCCAACCCTCCGTCGCGCCGCGCGTAGGGAGAGGCGCAGGCGACGCACACCATCGCCAAACGACCCACCGCCGGCATACAGAGCAGCACGGGAACACGCCACGCTTGCGGTACCGCCAACAGTCCGGCATAGCGCAACAGGAGGGACAGAAAGAGGCCTGTCGCGCCGAGCGCCCCGACGCTCGGGTCGCGCATGATGCGCAGCCGGTCCTCTACCGTCCTGCCGCCGGCCAATCCATCGATGGTGTCCGCCAGTCCGTCTTGATGGAGTCCGCGCGTCAGCAGCACCAACAGTACGATCACCAGTACGCTCGCCACCTCGACTGTCATCCACCCGCGCAACGCCTGGTCAACAAGCGCGAGAAGCCCGCCGATCATCACCCCGACCGTCGAATACCAGGCCATCGACGCAGCCAATTCATCGGCCGTCGGATCATGATGACGACGGCTGAGCGGGATCGCCGTCAGGAAATGCCAGGCAAACACAAACGGTCTGGTCACAGCCATGGCCTCAGTCACGTTGCGAGACACCGGCTTCATCGAAGGTTGCCATCTCAGTCAGAATCTTGATCGATGCCTGCACCAACCCCATGCCGAGACAGGCCCCCGTCCCTTCACCAAGCCGCAAGTCGAGATCCAGGAGCGCCTTGAGACCCAGATGATCCAGGATCGCCTGGTGTCCTCGTTCGACCGATCGATGCGAGGCGATCAGGTAGTCGCAGCAGAGTGGCTGTATCCCCACGGCGATCAACGCGGCTGCGCCGGCAATGAACCCATCCAACACCACCGGCACTCGTGCCCTTGCCGCACCCAGGATCAGTCCGGCCAAGCCGGCGATCTCCAACCCGCCCACTTTCGCCAGGACGTCGACCGCATCGGCGCGGTCTGGACGATGTCGATCCATGGCCTCCTGAATCACCTGAATCTTATGGGCGCGACCGGCTTCGTCGATGCCGGTGCCGCGTCCGGTCACGTCGGCCACGGACCGACCTGTCATCACGGCCGTGATCGCCGCACTGGGAGTCGTATTGCCGATGCCCATCTCACCGGTACCGATGAGCCCGATGCCTTCTCGAGCGGCCTCAGTCGCCAGATCAAGACCGACCTGCATCGCTTGCACGGCGTCGGTCCGGCTCATGGCCGGTTCTCGCCGGAGATTTCCCGTCCCCTGTCGGACTTTTTTTTGAATGAGCCCCTGTACCGAGCCGAAGTCATACGCGACGCCGATATCCACCACCCGAACTTCGAGGTCGGTATGTCGCGCCAGCACATTCACGCCTGCACCGCCGCGGAGAAAATTCAGTACCATCTGAGGCGTGACCTCACTCGGGTACGCGCTCACCCCTTCCGTCGCTACTCCGTGATCGGCCGCAAACGTAACCACGACACCACGCGGCACGTTCGGTTTTAGCTCTCCCGTGATGGCAGCGTACCGTACGGCCGTTTCTTCCAGCCTCCCCAGGCTGCCGAGAGGTTTGGTCAACCCGTCCAGACGGATTTGAGCCTTCGCAGCACTCTCGCGATCCACCGGCTGAATCTGTCGCACCGCCTCATCGAGCATCATACCTTCACTCCCCTGTTCACTTCAGTCTAAGCGGTTGCCCGGCCATGACGAAATACACTTCGTCGGCTGCAGCGGCGAACTGCTGATTGACGCGACCCGCGATGTCGCGAAACGCGCGCGCGTCCCGGCTCGTGGGCACCAACCCGAACCCCAGTTCGTTGCTCACCAACACGACCCGCGCCGAAGTCCGGCGAATCGCCTGCAGCAGTTCCTCCACACGGCCAGTCATGTCCTGGCCGACCATGCGACGGCCACACAGATTGCTCAACCAGAGGGTCAGACAATCCACGACGATCGTGCGGTATCGCGAGCCATCCGATCGAAACCACTCGGCCAGCGCACGAGGAACCTCCGCCGTGCACCAGTCGGCCGAACGGGTCGCACGGTGCCGCTCGATACGCGCGGTCATTTCGCCGTCAAGTGCCTGCCCGGTCGCCACAAACGCCCGTGGTCCCCCGCGGCCGGCCTTCTCCAACGCCACCTGGCTTTTCCCAGAAGCCGCCCCTCCCAGCACGAGAATGAGACGGGAACGTGAACGTCGGCGCTGCGCCATCGACTTACTTGGCAGCGGCATCGGACTCACGCTGCCACAAAAATTCCGGTTCACCTTGGGTTTTGGCTACCCATCGCGCCATGACGAACAAGGCATCACTCAACCGGTTCAGATACTTATTGAGCTCGGCGGACACGTCCTCTTCGCGGCTCAGCTTAATACACTCTCGCTCGGCTCGCCGACAGATGGTTCGGGCCTGATGGAGCGTCGCCGAGACCATGCCCCCGCCCGGCAGAATAAACTCCTTCAGCGGAGCCAATTCCTCCTGACAACGATCGATCATCTGCTCGAGCCTGGTCACATCGTCGGCCGTGACGGTCGGCATGTTCGGAAAGGTCTGCCCTGGCGCAGTGGCGAGCAGACTCCCGACATCGAACAATTTATTCTGAACCCAGCGCAGGTCAGCCTCGAGTTGCGCCGCAGCGGCAGACGTGCCCCCGCCCTCGGCATTCATGGCTCGGACCAAGCCCACGGACGCATTCAGCTCATCGACCGTGCCGTAGGCCTCGACTCGCTGGCAATCCTTCCACACCTGCTGCCCGCCGGCCAGCCGTGTTTGGCCTGCGTCGCCCGTTCTTGTATAGACCTTGGTGATCCGCATGCCCGTATCCTTTCCCATGGGTCGCCCACAGTTCCAGGTTCACTCTCGTGGGACCTACGCATAGACGCGCGCTGTCTCAGGACATGGGCCGCATGGGCTCAGGTCCCAGCTTCCCGTCTGCCACCAGTTGAAGGCACACAGGGCAGAGACAGTCCTGATACCGCGCCGCAATCCAATCCATTTGCGCTTCAGTGATCCCGATCTTCCCGCACCAACATTGATACCCCACACACGCAAAGGGCTGCCGGCAGTGCTCACAGGTCTTGCTGACCGGCCCTCTCAAAACTCCACCCCCGCCTGTGCCTTGATCCCCTTCCGAAAGGGATGCTTCACCTGTTTCATTTCCGTGACCAGATCCGCCGCCTCGATCAGCCCCGGAGGCGCTCCTCGGCCGGTGATCACCACGTGCTGCATGGGAGGACGAGCCTGTACGCGCGGCAGCACCTGATCGAGATCCACATACCCATGCTGAAGAACAATGTTGAATTCGTCGAGAATCACCATCGCATAGGACGCGTCCGTCAGCAACTCACAGGCCTTCGCCCAGGCCTCCTGCGCACATCTCGTATCGCGCTCACGATCCTGTGTTTCCCAGGTGTACCCCTCGCCCATCCGCAGAAACGTCACGCGGTCGCCGAATGACCGGAGCATCCGCTCTTCGGCCGTGTCGATGGCACCCTTGATGAACTGCACGACCGCCACTTTCATCCCGTGGCCGAGCACACGCAGCGCCATGCCGAGCGCGGCCGTGGTCTTACCCTTCCCCGCCCCGGTATGGACGATCAACAAGCCCTTCTCCTCCTGCGCCGCTTCAATACGGCGATCCACCGACGCCTTCAGGCGCTGCATTCTGGCTGTATGGTCGTCTGGCTGCGTCATCTCATTCCGTTCGGCATGAGGTCATATCCCGGCGCGCCTGACGTGCTGCCGCAAGCAGGTGGCCGACGACCTCTGGACAACTGGCGAAGTGCTGATGACTATACAACGCCAGGGTGTTTCGCCTCACCACCCCGTCTGATCCAACCGGCTTGCCGTCGGCATCCGCGAGCGCACAGGCATAGTGCAGGTCGCCGGTGGGCTCAAGCCGCGAATAGTGGAACTCATGCCCTCGCAGCTCCGTGCCCTCCAGGCCGAGCAGACAAGAATGAGTCACCCGCACGGTTCGATACCCCAACGTCATCCCGTCGTTCCGCATCACCGCCTCGGCAGGCACGACGCCGACCATATCGTGTCGGCGCCCTGCCCCGTCACGGATTGCCTCCGTCAGATACATCAATCCACCACACTCCGCATAGATTGCCCCACCCTGCGTGCTGAATGTCCGCACGGCGGATCGCATGGCGACATTGGCCGCTAAGCTCTCCGCATACAGCTCGGGATACCCGCCACCGAGGTACAACAGATCCACATCGGGTACGACGGCATCACGCAAGGGCGAAAACCGGATGATCTCGGCCCCTGCCGCTTTCAACAACTCCAGGTTATCCTGATAGTAAAAACAGAACGCCGGATCATAGGCCACCCCGACCCGCACCGTCGGCTGTTGACTCGTCGAGGTACCCGGCACTGGCTCATCCGACAGAATAAGATCCTCAGCCGATCCTGCCAACGAGGCAACCCGGTCCAGATCAATCGTCCTTGCCGCGGACTCTGCCAACCGAGCAGAGATCCCGCGCTCCCCCTCTTCGATCGCCGTCCGAAGCCCAAGATGCCGGTCGGCGATCGTCACGGTTGAGTCCGGCTCCAGATACCCAACCACCTCCAAATCCGTGGCCGACGTGACCGCGTCCCGCAGCAACCGATAATGGCCTTCACTCTTCACCCGATTGAAGAGGACTCCGGCGACGCGCACCGCCGGATCGATTCTCGCATACCCCGCGGCCATCGCCGCAGCCGAACGGGCCATGGCGCTGCCGTCGATCACCAACAACACCGGAGCCTTCAGCTGTTTCGCCAATTCGGCGGTGCTGCCGCTGTCCTGCGTCGACGAACTTCCGTCGAAGAGCCCCATCATCCCTTCGATGATCGACAGGTCCGCATCAGCCGACGCCCGCGCGAATATCCCGCGATTCACAGCTTCGCCCAGCATCCACCCGTCCAGATTGCGTGAAGGCCGGCCGGTCGCCATTTGGTGGTGACCCGGATCGATGAAATCCGGGCCGGCCTTGAATGGCTGCACGATACGCCCCTTCCCCTTGAGCGCCGAGAGCAGCGCCAGGGTGACGGTGGTTTTGCCGACCCCGCTATGGGTGCCGGCGATGACGAGTCGAGGACGACGCATCGGTCACACGGTCAGCCTTGAATCACGACTTGCCCCCGAGCGTGACGCGGACGCCGCCGAAGATCGACCGGATCGGCACCCCTGCGCTGGCAATTTCTTCGTACTTCTCATTGAACAGATTCTCGGCTCGCAGGTACGCCTGGAGCTGTTTCGTCACATCGTAGGTCACCGCCAGCGACCAGACGTCAAAGGCCCGCATCGCCTGCTGTTCGCCGGTGGTGTTGAACCGCGATCCGACGTACCGCCCGATGACGGTAATCCACAAGGGATCGATGGGTTGATAACTCACCGAGGCGCTCCACTGGTCGGTCGGCCAACGAGGCAATCTGGTGTGCGCCTCGATATCGCGTGTGAGCGTATTCGTATACTGCGCTTGCACGACCACGCCGCGCAGGAATGGCCGCTCGCCTGCATAGGTGTAGGTCAGTCCCGCTTCCCATCCCTTGGTCGACGCCGACCCGACCTGCTGCGAACAGAACCCGAAGGTACTGAACGGCGCACAAAATCCCGGATCGAACGTCGTGACAATGAGATTGCGATAATGATTCCAGAACAAGCCGCCCGACAGCTTCAACTGTTTCGAGAGGAAATACTGGTCGATGCCCGCATCCATACTTTGATTCTTTTCCGGTCCTAAATTCGGGTTGCCGAAATTCGGAAAGTACAGTTCGTTCATGCTGGGCGCTCGGAAACCGGTGGCATAGCCGACGCGCAGCTTGGTATCGGTTTCCTTCTGGTAATACCCCCCGGTGAGCCGATAGGTGGTGGCATCGCCGAAGACGTTGTAACTGTCGTGTCGCACGCCGGCCGTCGCAAACACTCGATCCCACAAGTTGAATTGCGCCTGCGCAAAACCGGCATGGGAACTGAGTACCTTATTCGTCAGTCCGGTGTCATTCTCGCCCTGCTGTTCTCGAAATTGATAGCCCAGACTCACCAACAGCAATTTCGTGAGCTGAACATTGTGCTGCCACTCCACACGGTTGGACAGCACCCGCGTTTCATTCGGGGAGCCGAACGGCGTGCTGAAGGACCCGTCGATGAGATTGCGCTGCAGGGTCCCCGGAAGAAACAGCGAGGCTTCCTGCGCTCGCGAGAGCGTCAGCTTCTGCGACCACCACCCGGTCATAGGTTGCTCGTAACTGCCGCTGAACACATACTGCTGACTGCGCAGCTTTGAACCATACACATCGGCCGGAAACGTCGCCGAGACGTTGTCGAGTTGCGTATCGGCATTCATCCACCGCATCGTGAAATCGAGCCGTCCGTCGTGCGGCAGGTCGACGCCGATTCGTCCAGACCCCTGCCAATTGCGATAGGAATCTCGCTCGGTGGCGCCCCGGCGATAATTGACGGCGGAGAAAGACGACGTGTCCCAGCGAGAGAGGGACAGACTGTAATCAACGATGCCCTGCTTGCCCGACACCGTGCCGCCTTCGCGCAGAGACGCAAACGACCCGTATTCCATGAATCCGGTGGCGCTCAGTGGGCCCTGGCCTCGCTTCGTGACGATATTGATGACGCCCCCCATCGCATCAGATCCCCACAACATGCTTTGCGCGCCGCGCAGAATCTCGACGCGCTCGATATTGTCGGTGGTCAGGTTGGCGAAGTCGTAGCTTCCCAAGGTCGCGCTGTTGACGATCGCGCCGTCGATCAACACCAGCGTCTGGCTGGAGCTGCCGCCGCGAATTCTCGCACTCACTTCGGTCCCCGGGCCGCCGCTCGAAAACACGGCGAGCCCCTGTGCCAGTCGGAGCGCGTCGACGACACTCCTGATGTTTTGTTTTTTCATATCCTGCGCGGTGATGACCTCGACCGCACTGGTCACCTGGCTCACCGGCACCGGAGTTTTCGTGGCCGAAACCACGACTTCTTCGGTCTCGACGATGGGAATCGGATCGGGCTGGTGCTCAGCAGGAATTTCTTCCGCGCGCACCAGTAGGGCACTCACCAGACACAACAGCACACAACAGACAGACCATCTCCAGGCAATACCGAACATCCTGACATCCCCTTTCGCTCGAAGGGCTCAGTCGTACTCTCCGTCAGTTGGGTCTCCTGACTTGCGGCTCATCGTGTCTCTGCGCCTTCCCGGCTGAGCATGAAACGTGACACGTCGTGGGTGAAACGGTCGGAGGACACCTCCTGCGCTTCACGAGAGACGATTCACGAACCACGCCACTCGCCAGTGGCTCACTGCAGAGTTACTCCCCGCTTACAGTGGCGGCACCGTGATGGATTTGCACCATCTTCCCCGACGCTAACGGCGTCTTCCTGATACTCCGCTCTCCAATGGATCACTCGCCCCATCACTGGACACGAGGGGGCCGGGCGCGAACCCCTCTCGCAACACCTGACTACCTCATCGACCAACCGGCACACGCGAGCTCGGCAGCGTAATTCTCGGAAGCCCCGACTGCGGGTGCGCGTCGATCAAGACTTCGCAGCCATACACCTCCCGCAACACCTCCACCGACATGACCTCGGCAGGCGCGCCGACCCTTCGCACCTGACCCGCCCGGAGCATCGCCACACGATCACAATACTGACTGGCAAGGTTCAGATCGTGCGACACGATCACGACTGTCAGCCCACGCTCGTCACAGAGTCGACGCAGGGTCGAACAGATTTCCAGCTGGTGCGGCACATCCAGAAATGCCGTGGGCTCATCGAGCAGCAACACTCTCGGAGATTGCGTCAACGCCCGCGCGATCATCGTCCGCTGGCGTTCGCCCCCGGACACATCCGTCACGGCGCGGGCGGCGAGATGCGCGATGTCCATGGTACGCATCGACTCGGCGGCTGCCTGACAATCTTCCCGGCCCTCCCAGCCGAATCCCAGAGTCCATCCCGAACGCCGCCGATGTGGAAAGCGTCCCATCAGGACGGTTTCCGCGACCGTGAAGGGAAACATCTGCGGATTGTCCTGCGGGACGACCGCGACGGTGTCCGCGATCTGCTCCTGCGAGAGGGTGGTCAACGGCCGGCCGAACAGTGTGATCGCCCCGTCCTGCGGCACAGCCAGTTTTGCCAACAGTTTGAGCAGCGAGGTTTTTCCAGATCCGTTGGGGCCGACGATGCCGAGGATCTCTCCTTGCTCGACCTCCAGCGTGACATCCCGAAGAACCCATCGTCCGTCACTTGGCCGCGATTGTCCGTACGCAAAGTGCACCTCGCGGACGGCATAGGCACACTCAGGCTCCGTGCCCTGACCCATGGCTCCTCCCGCTGTCGAAGCCGACGCCTCCATCCACGTCATGCCAATCGATCCTTTCGCCACACCAGGAGGTAGACGAAAAATGGGCCGCCGGCTAACGCGGTAATCACCCCGACCGGTACCTCAGACGGCACGAACACCGTGCGCGCCACGGTGTCTGCCGCCATTAAAAAAGTTCCGCCGGCCAATGCCGAGGCCGGCAATAACAGGCGATGGTCGGCCCCGACCACGAGGCGGACGGCGTGGGGCACGATCATACCGATGAACCCGATCATGCCGCTGAAGGACACTACGGCCCCGGTCATGAGCGCTGACAGTAGAAAGATGAATCGTTTGACGCGTTCGGTGTCGATGCCGAGCGATCGTGCCGGCTCTTCACCCAAAGCGAGAATATTGAGTACCCGGACCTGCTTGAAGAGCAGCACCAGCCCAATCAGCAAATACGCGGCTAACGCCACCAGCACCGAGTAGGCCGGCGCAGTGAGCGAGCCCATCAGCCAGGCCATCATGCCGAAAGACCGATTCGGTTCCATGATGGAGGTGATGAACATGATGAGCGCGGAGAAGATGGCATTAAGGATGACCCCGGTGAGCAGCACCGAGTGAGTCGGAAGACGGTCATGCGTCACCGCCATTCGATACATCACTGCGAGAGCCACCAGCCCGCCGACAAACCCGCAGACCGGCAGCAAGGACAAGGCCAGCACTGTGGTCCCGATGCCGAACAACACGGCCACGGCCACTCCCAATGCGGCCCCGCTGGACACTCCCAGGACATACGGATCGGCGAGCGGATTGCGGAGCAAGGCCTGCAACGCGACGCCAACCGAGGCGAGACAACTCCCGACCAAAAAGCCGAGCACCACCCGTGGCAACCTGACCTGGAATAGAATGACGCCCGCCGTATCGACCATCTGATCGTCAACCGGTCGACTGAAAACCAGGGACGAGACGAGGCTGATGATGTGCCCCATCCCGATGTACTGCGTCCCCAATTGCAGGCACAGCATGGCGGACAGGCCTGCGATGATCGCCAGCACCGTCATCACGCTCCACCAGCGGGACGGCGTCAGGATTGCTCCTTGAAACAGGCGCTCATCTGCGACCGTCGGCGGACCGGATGGCAAAGGACCACTGGATAGCGCTTGCACGGTTACGGTGGGGGCAGGAGGCGTAGGGTGGCCGGCCGATGGCATCATGGCTGTCCGGGCGTGACTTCAGACGGAAAGGCTTCGGGGTGGATCACACGGACAAGCGATTCCAGCCCATCCATGACGCGCGGACCAGGCCGGTTGAGGGCATCGGCAGACACTTCACGAAGACGATTCTGCCGAACCGCCGTCACGGTGGTCCACCGTCTCCAGGCCTCCTGCTCGCTTCGCGGAACCGTTTCGACCGACCCTCTGGGAAACAGAAGAATTTCGGGATCTTCCTTCAACACCGTTTCCATGGTGAGGCGAGGATAGGGCGCAGTCGCCTCGGACGCGATATTCACCCCACCGGCGAGCCCGATCATCTGATGGATGTAACTTCCCGGCCCGACCGTGATGAGCGGTTCGCTGTTGATGACATACAACACCCGGACGCGCGCGAGCCGCTCCGTCCGAGCGGTGAGTTCCGCCATCCGGTTTCGCATGGCCAGCGTCATGGCATGCGCAGCCACGGAGCGATCGAAGATGCGCCCCAAGGTATGAAGGTGCGAAAAAATGCTTTCCAGCGATGTCGCGTCCAGGAGCAGCACCGGAATTTTCAATTCTTCCAGCTTGGCCAGGACATTGGCCCGGTGAAACTCGCGGGGCGCCACGATCAACTCGGGACGAAGCGCGATCAGTGATTCGAGATTGGGATTAGCGTAACCGACTTTCGATTTAGCCTTGGCCCCCGCCGGGAAATCGCAAAATTCGGTCACCCCGACGATCTGCTCATCCAGCCCCAGGGCGAACAACATTTCGGTGATGCTCGGCGCCAGCGAGACAACGCGTGCGGGCGCCTTAGCCACATAGAGTTTTCTCCCCGCATCGTCGATAAACGTGCGCGGCGTAATGTTGGCCATGAACGGCATACCCGTGAGGATGCCTTGTTGACGACGTTTCATCTCGGACTCATCCTCCGGTACCTGCGCGAAGGCAGGTAGAACACAAGCCAACACCGCATAACACAGGACTCCACATAGGACGAGAAGACATCGAGGCATGGGGAGGTATTGAGCGGCGCGCAAATAAAAAATCCCCAGGGCCAACGTGGAACCCTGAGGATTACCCGCACCATCATCCTCGCCTATTCCCCAGCCCACGAGGGAATAAAGGGTCTTCCTCGGGCAGGTCTTCTGGCTTATGGTTCATCCTACTCCCCGCGCCTTCCCAGCAGGCCCGTGATTCGCCTCTCGTGAATCGTCTCTCGCGTCATGAACCAAACGCGTCACGCTTCACGAACAATGATTCACGGCCACGCGAGTGGCATCGGCGGGTTTCGTCCCCATTTACAGCGGCGGGACCGCGAGGGTTTCACACCCTCTTCCCTTGACCCAAGGTGTCTTGAAACGAGGCAAACTCTAGGAGAGGATGGCCGATCTTGTCAAGGGGATCGATGAGCGGACGCTAATGCGCAGGCCTTCAAGACAGACCTCCGGCATGAGAATCCCGGGGAAACAGGCTAAGAACGGTAACGAAGTTTGAGGACCAGAATGGCGAGCGTCAAGACGAGTGTGATGAGGTTCGCGAGGATGATGGGAAGGGCACCGAGAAGCAGTCCATACACTAACCAGAGAAACACACCGATCGTGAAGGTCAACAACATCCCCAATGACACATCCTGTGCGGAGCGGGTGCGCCAGGTTTGTTGGAGTTGCGGAATAAAGGCAATCGTGGTGAGAGTCCCTGCAAGCAAGCCGACGAGCGTGACCATATCCATAGGTGAAGTCTCCGCGAAGGTGACGGGCCTGACACAGGAAGGAGGGTATCCACAGAGGAGAATTCACCCCGACAGCTTGTCTTAGCCCGTGGCGCTATGGTAGCATTCCGCTCCATTCACGCACTAGTCGTTGAAAGACGCCGCAACAAAGGAGTAGGGCCGTGGCATATGCCTGTGATCTCTGTGGGAAGAAGCACCAAACCGGTAATAACGTCAGCCACGCGAACAACAGAACGAAACGCGTCTTCAATCCCAACTTGCAGCGTGTGAAAGCGCTTGTCAACGGCTCCGCCTTACGCATTCGCGTGTGCACGCGTTGCCTGCGGTCCGGGCTGGTCAAGAAAGCCGTCTAACCACCTCATCCCGCTCCCCTCTTTTTTTCCGGATCTGGATTTCACACTCGTTCTCCGTCCGTTCGTCCCGGGTGAAGTTGGCCGTCCTTGCACGCCAACACTCAACCCGGCCCAAGGCCCCGCCATCGGCTTCCCAAACATCACGCCATAGGAGACGCCTCCACTGGATCGGTGTACAATCCGAATGCGTTCACGACAACACCGGAAAGCGTAGCTTCGAACCGGAAGCATCATGAGACGAATCAGCCGGGTATTGGGACTCCTGGCCGTAGCCCTCGGCATCGCTGCCTGCAGCCACCTCCAGAGCAAGGAAGCGGCCTACCTTGACTCCGCGAAAGGCCAGGCCACGCAAGCGAACGTCCGGCAGGAACTTGGCGCACCCAAGGCGGTTCGAAAAGGCGAAGCCGGCGAAGGCATCTGGGTCTACGAGTTTCGCGAGCAACAGTCCGGCAACCTCTACACGCCGCCCGGCACCTGGTGCGAGGAATACCTCCTCACCTTCGACAACAACGCCGTGCTACAGACATGGAAACACGTCTCCCACTTCCACAGCGGTGGACTCATGCCGAAGGAGTGTATTCCGGGGATCGACGCACCCAAACAGTAACCCGCCCTTTTGTCTCTCCACGTTCCCCCCTGTCAGCGAAGCGTAGGCTCCGACTGAATGGTCTAAGCCGCAACCTGTACAAGAATGTGCCAACCCAGCGAACACGCCGTAAGGAAACTGCCGCGTTTTTAAACATTTTCCGGTTTCTAGTGCCCTCATCGCATGGTATGACGCTTGCTGAGTATCCAGCCAAGATACTTGGAGGTCTCATCGTGAAAAGACACATTGCCACCATCCTCGCGCTGAGTTTTGTGACGGGCCTCTGGATCTCCTTCGACTCCGTCTCACCTGCGGAAGCCCAAACCTGGCTTTCTCGAAAGAAACGGCAAGTGCAAACACAAGCAGTTACCACTCCCACGACTCAGGCGACGACCACTCGTGACTACTCCGTACTCAAGATCGTACCTCCACCCGCAGCGGGTCTGTACATCGGCCAGTACGAATGGGTCCAGAACGATATCGCATCGTTTGAATCGGCGAGCGGACGGAAAACTGCACTCTGGTCAAAATATCGAGGCACTTGGGCTAACGGGTACGATGCAGCTGGCCAACCTCATTTCGATGTGCAAGCCGCAAATCTTGCTTGGCAAGAAGGGAAAGTGATTGTGGTTCAGGCCTACAACACCCACCCGGCCCCCGGGGAATCGGAAGCGCCGGCAGGCTTCACCGTTGATAAGCTTCTCAGCGGCGTCTACGATGCAGAACTCAAACGATTTGCCGGAGAGCTTCGCCAGTATGGCAAACCAACCTTTTTTATCTCGGGGCGAGAACCCAATGGGATCGGAGCCGATTATTTTGGCGGCTTCGGCCCGGCAGGAGATAAATCATTACAATGGGCTATTGAAAACAAGCGTGGTTTTGCGGAGTTTAATCCGGGCTCCCTCCCCTACAGTTCCCTGTACAGCGACATCGGTACGCCACAAATCTGCGATGGAGTAGAACGCCTAAAAGCCGCGCAACGCTACTATTATGATTTCTTTGTACGCCGAGAGGGGCTGAAGTTTCTGACGTTTGATTCAATGGGTTGGGCTGTGCATCAAGCGAACCAGATTGATTATGACGTCGCGGATCTTCCGGCCACCGTCGACAAGACCTACGCGAAGCAACTGCTTCAAAGCTGCCACTCATTTGCCAACTTTTATCCGGGAGACCAGTACGTCGACTGGGTCAGTCTTGATTTTTATATGATCGATTATTATGCGAAGGACTGGCCGGGGCTCACTCAGGACTATGTGGTTCCCGTTGAGAATCACTTTGCAGCGCTCGATGCCGTTCTGCAAGAGGTGAAAACGGTGGCACCTACGAAACCCGTGTTTTTCATGGAATTGGGATTCCCCGACGGTACTCAACAAAATTCGAGCTGGGCGGCGCAGAAAATCGCTGCAGCCCTGCCCCGGATTGTCTCAAACTATCCACAGATACATGGCTTTGCGATGTGGTCAGCACATCCATCATGGATGGTCCCTGGGGTCTTCCCTTACGACTGCTTGATCCGTCCCGGAACCCAGCAGGCCACGGCGCTCAAAAATGCCGTTACGACAAATGGCTCGTCGTTTCTTTCCTGCGTGTACCTCTCCGATGGGCAACTACACCCGAACTGTGTGAACTAACCGTGCCCAAGGAGCAGCGCCTCACAGTCTCAAGAGATCGGAAATCCAAGCATGGATCAGAACACGACCTCGCGAACCGTCTTTCGATTAGCTTGAAACCAGGAGACGGTTTGCCGAATCCCGTCGGCAAAGGCCACTCTCGCCTCGAATCCGAATAGGTGTTTGGCTCGACTCACCTCGAGGCACCGACGTGGCTGCCCATTCGGCTTTGACGTATCCCACACATTCCTGCCGATAAAGCCGACCACCTCAGCGATCAGACTCGAGAGGGCATGAATCGTGATCTCCTGCCCCGTGCCCACAGTGACCGGCTCACCCGCGTTGTAGTGTTCGGCCGCAAGTACAATCGCGCGTGCCGCATCATCGGCATGGAGGAACTCGCGCGATGGTGAACCATCTCCCCACAACACCACACACTCGTCGCCTCGTTCTTTTGCCTCCACGCATTTCCTAGTCAATGCGGGAATAACATGCGACGTCTCCATGTCAAAATTGTTCCCAGGGCCATAGAGGTTCACTGGGAACAGGACGACCGCGTTGAAGCCCTACTGCTGCCGATGCGCCTGGGATTGGACCAGCATCATCTTCTTTTCGAGGCCGTAGGGGGCGTTGGTCTCTTCGGGATATCCGGCCCAAAGATCCTCTTCACGAAACGGCACCGGCGTATGCTTGGGATACGAGCAAATCGTACCCATCCCCACACATTTCTCTAGGCGCGCTGACGACCGACCTCAATGAGCTGAGTCCCCATCATGAGATTGTCGTAAAAAATTGGCCGGCGTGAGTTTGATTCGCTCCGATTCCACCCACTCGAGCCGCGAGATGCAACACCAAATCAAGTGCCGTGTCTTGATACAGACTCCTAACGGCTCCCATGTCAACAAGATCGTAGTCACGACTTCGAGGGGCAACAATGGTCCGACAACCCTGCTGCTGAAGCTGAGCGACGACGACTGAACCCAGGAAACCTGTTCCACCAGCCACGAGGACTCGCTTGCTCGTCCAATACGACATGACTATCGTGCCCCTCTCGTGCCCTCGAGAATGCCACGCTCCGCTCGAAGATCAGCTTCGACCATCATCACAATCAGTTCCTCAAATGACACTTTGGGCTCCCATCCCAGTACCCGTTTTGCTTTTGACGCATCACCGATCAGCAAATCGACTTCGGTAGGCCGATAGTAGCGTGGGTCAATCTTCACAAACTGTTTCCAATCCAGATCGAGATACCCGAAGGTACGCTCGAGAAATTCGCGCACCGTGTGCGTTTCACCCGTGGCAATGACATAGTCATCAGGTTGATCTGCCTGCAGCATCATCCACATTGCGTTGACATAATCACCGGCAAATCCCCAATCTCGCTTGGCATCCAGATTGCCGAGAAATAGCTCTTGCTGAACACCCAATTTGATACGGGCGGCAGCACGTGTGATCTTCCGTGTGACGAACGTCTCGCCACGCCGCGGCGATTCATGGTTGAACAGAATGCCGCTGCACGCGAACAGGTTGTACGCCTCACGATAGTTCACCGTGATCCAATGGGCATACACTTTGGCCGCCCCATACGGACTGCGTGGGTAAAACGGCGTACTTTCTCGCTGGGGAATCTCCTGCACCATGCCAAACATTTCGCTGGATGACGCCTGATAAAATTTTGGCTGGATACCCGACTCCCGAATTGCTTCCAAGAGTCGAACCGTTCCCAATGCCGTGACCTCGGCCGTGTATTCGGGCACATCGAAGCTCACACGTACATGACTCTGTGCACCTAAATTGTAAATTTCATCCGGCTGAATCATGCGCAGAATTTTATTCAATGAGCTTGCGTCGTTTAGATCTCCGTAGACCAGTCGCAACCTCGGTTCAGCGACGTGCGGATCCTGATAGATCGCGTCGATTCGGGCGGTATTGAAGGAACTCGAGCGCCGGACAATGCCATGCACTTCATATCCCTTCGACAACAACAGCTCTGCGAGATACGATCCATCCTGTCCACTGATGCCGGTAATCAATGCCTTTTTCACGGTGTTGCCTCACTCCGTTGTTACAACCTGACTACTTCGACCGACTCGGCTGCCGGCGCCGCCACAGACGGCACGACTGTCGGCTCTGCCCGTAACCACACGCATCTTTATCTTTGTCCCGCGCTTTGAAGAATCTGTCGTTCACACCACGCGTAGGTCTGCTCGAGTCCTTCTTGAATGCTCGTTCTCGGTGCCCAATCGAGGAGGGTGCGCGCCCTACTCCAATCTGCCGCCCTATCGACATCGCCTTCGGGCTTGCTCGTATCGAAGCGAATATCGATCTGCTTCCCTGAAATCGCACAGACCCGCTCGGCAATTTCCTTGATCGACGTACTGTAGTCAGGACCGATCTGAATGACGCCCTGATTCATGCCTTTCGTGGCCACGGCCACTAGGGCATCCACAATGTCGCTCACGAAGACGAACGCCCGACGCTGTTTGCCGGACCCCCATACCACGAATTCTTCGTCAGGATACCGAATAGCCTTGCGGATGAGTGAGGGAATGACCTGAGACTTTTCAGGCGACATCTCACAATGAGGACCGTACACGTTGTGGAAGCGCAGAATGCCGATGTCGAGCAACTTTTCCTTTCGGGCCAAATCACAACCCATTTCACCCATCAGCTTGCTCCAGCCGTACGACGATTCGGGAGACGCGGGATAGGCATCTTCCTCCTTAAACGGCGGAGGGTTCAATTTGCTCTGCCGTTCGGCGGGATAACTACACGCGGTACCAACATACACGTATGAGGAGATTTTGTTGGCAACGGCCGCTCGTAACATATTTGAGTCGATGATCAGGTTGGTGTTGAACAACGAGAACTGATTGCCGAACACATAATTGATGCCGGCAACCACGTCAGCCAGGTGATAGACGATGTCCTGTCCTTCCGTCGCTTGTTCACAGTTCCGGTAATCAGCGAGATCGAGTTCCAAGAACCGATGCTCCATATCAATGACCGGCACACCGTTTTCCCCAAGCAAGTTCGTTTTCTTCCCGCGCCACAGATTGTCGGCTACGGTCACCTGGGCGCCGGCGGCGGCGAGCCGCGCCACGAGGTGAGACCCGATCTGACCAGCCCCTCCGGTGACGAGTACACGTTTGTTTTTCCAGTACATGGTGTTCCCTTTCTCACAACTATACGGTTTCAGTCCCGTATGATACCCGAGTGTGTCTTCTTGAGATGATCAGCGACGCGCAAGGCCATGGCGACGATGGTCAACGTCGGATTGGCATGGCTCGACGTCGGAAATACCGAACTGCTGGCGACAAACAAATTGTCGACGCCATGCACTCGGCAGTGTTCATCAACCACCCCCTGCGCAGGATCAGCCGCCATGCGCGTGGTCCCAATATGATGCCCCAGGACGGCTTTCACATCGTGCATCAATTGCGGCACGTCATCCCCGAGATACGTTAGATAGCCGCAGTCCTGCCTCCGAAGCTCTTGATCCAGAAGCCGGTGCGCTCGCTGCACGCTCTCCCGATCCTGCGCTGTCACCTGAAAGTGAAGCCGTAATCGCGGCATCCCCAATTCGTCCTGCACATCATCCAGGGTCACGCGATTGTCCCGATGCACAATTTGCTCGCTCTGAAAATAGAGATAGTATGTGTTCGAACGGGACCGCATGAGCAGCGAGGGAATACGTCGCCGCTGGAGTAAGCGCTTTCGGCCAAACTTGGGAAGCACCGAAAGGGCTTGAGGCGATCCCATCAAGATGTTCTTCAAATGCCGCCAATACAGTGCGTACTTGCCCGTTCCCAGTTCCTCTTGCTGCCTTCCGCCCAACAGCCGTTTGAGCAGGAACGTGGCCGACAACACGGCGTTTCCGTGACCGGGATCTCCGAGCAGCGGCCGATCGAGAAGCATATACAGATTCAAGAGTTCGTGACGTCGCTGAGCAGCCTCTGAAAACCCGATCCGTCGCCTGCAGAAGACTCCTTGCGGATCGGCTTCGTATCCGAACATCACCTCTTGCCCAGCCGTGAGCGTGACGCTCGCGATCACCCCATGAATGTGGGACATGTACCCGCGCCCCAGCCAGTCCGAGTGGTTGCCGATCCCTCCCTGATGCACGCTCCGTGATGCCAGGAGCAGCCGCGTAGTCTCCAGCCCCCCCCCCGCCAGCACGATAGTGTGCGCGCGCACATGAAAACGACGCCTCGCGAACGTCGCCACTTCAACCGACTCGATTCGGGTCCCGTCCGGCGAGGGGTGCAATTCAACTGCAGGCGCGTGCAGCAGGACACGCACATGTTTCGCCTTGGTCAGATCGGATCGATACACCTTGCCAAATTGAGTCGGCGGACTCCATCGCTCGAGACTTGAGGTACAGACATCTCCATCCTCAAAGCCAGGCAACATCGTGGGGAATGCACCGGGAAGCGCTGAAGCAACGTCGTAGTCGTATGCCCCACACTCGCAGTACACATGCGCACGTCGATAGTAATCGTGCATCTCTTTCTGCGAAAACGGCCAGCCGCTGTACGACACCCAGTCGCGTCGATCAAAGTCGAGAGAATCGAACGGGAGACAACGTCCCCCCCACAGCGAAGTGGTGCCTCCGAGTTGGCGATACCGGGCTTGATCCAAGGGGACGTGGCGGACCGAATCGTTGAGTGCCCCCTGATAGAGCGCTTGACTCTCGCCGGCACGTGTCTTCCCCCCGGCCTCCAGGAGAATGATGCTCTTCCCAGTCGCCTCGAGTTCTTTGGCCAGAGTGATACCAGCAGCCCCTGCCCCCACGATGCAGACGTCCGCCGACAGCATCTGTCCATCTGGGACTGTTTTCGCGTCAAGCAACATGGACGCACCTCAGAGTTTCTTCGATCGCACCGAGATTTTCGCGCAAATGCGTCCGGCATCCCATGCCGGCCAACATCACCCCAACCTCCGGGCGTTGAACGAGCGGCCGGAATGCGGCGGATACGGACCCGGCAGCCATCGCGTCATGGGACAAAATCTCGCGCGCAATCACGCCGACGCCGAGCACACCTGCACGTTCCAGGAGCGGCAGGGCCGATTCAATTCGACTACGGTCGAGGGGAACTTGCACGCAGGCGACGCCCGGGTGCTCGACCCATGAATCGGCATCCTCCAATGAACGGCAGGAGACTCCGAAGTGACGCAGCTTCCCGTCTGCCCTCAAACGCAACAAGAGTTCAAACACCTCATTGCGCTGGGGAAGATCAACCGGAGGATTGTGCAAGAGGAAGAGATCGATGCGATCCACGCCTAAGCGCCGCAAACTTCCTTCAATCCGGCGACAGAGATAGTCCGGATTGAAACACTGCCCCTCCTGACAACGCCGAGTGCGTGTTGTGGCCCCACGGGCGGACGGCCAGCGCCGCAGCAGAACATTCAGGACCGGCTTGACCATGCGAACAAGGCCTTCCACCGGACCAACTGTTAAACCTGCTTTGGTGCAAAGAATCATCCCGTCGCCCTGATCACGATAGACACGCCCGAGCAGTCGCTCGCTATCACCTTGTCCATACACGTCCGCCGTGTCGAAGAAGGTAATGCCGGAATCTCTTGCTGCACGGAGCGTCGCCTCGATTTCGCCGGGCGAATGGCGGGTCGCCAGTGAGGCGATCATCGAGCACCCGAAACCCAACAGAGAGGGAGTCAGATCCGAATTACCGAGCCTGCGATACTGCACAATCAGCTCCCGTCCTCAGGAGATCCGCATACCGCGCCCCGGTCAGACCCGCAATAGTCTCCCAGGAGATCTCAGTCGCGGCCGCTCGGACATTCGCACTCATGCGTGAGTACAACGCTTCATCTCTCAGCAGTCGCACCATGGCTTTCGCCAACAAGTCTGGATCCTTCGGAGGCACGAGCAATCCCGTCGATTCATCCGTCACCACTTCATCAAATCCACCGACCCGGGTGGCGATCACCGGCTTCCCGAACCCGAACGCCGAGGCGAGGACCCCACTGTTCCATCCATTTTCATACGGCAGAACGAGAAACCTGGCGGCGGTGAAGTAGCCAGCCATTTGTGCAAAACTGGCATATTCCGGCACCAACCGCACGCGCTCCTGCAGCCCCAACTCCTCCACCTGACGCTGCAAGGGAGCGATATCCATCAAGGGTTTTCCGACGATCAAGATCAGCGTGTTCGGGACCTGCCGAATGACTTCCGGTGCGGCAGAGAGCAGCGTATGGATGCCTTTTCTCGGCTCAATCAGACCGAAGCAGAGCACGACATGAGCGCCATCCGGAACGTTCGGCGACTCTCGCGCCGCATGCGTTCGCACGAACGCGGTCAGGTCAGCGATCGGTAGCACCGTGATCCGTTCGCGCGGTACCGAAAAATGTTCGATGACCAGCGGCTCATTCTGTTTGGCATTGAGAAATACATGCCTCATGCGGGCGTAGAGAAAGCGAAACGCCTTGATGTGATACGGTCGCAACGAGTTGGGTAAGACATCCTGCGGGGTATACACAAATGTGGCCTGACTCATGACTCTCAAGATCATCCAGAGCAGAATATACAGAGCCGGATGCTGGGCCCCCTGAAGGTGAATGATCTGCGGCTGAAACCTTAGGCAATACCAAAGCCACTTCAACAGCCTGACCGGTCTGGGTCGGTATCGATCAAACACCTCGAGCGCCCTGTACCGTTTGGGATAATCCGCCAATTCAAATCCCAACCCGGTCACAAGCGCTACGCAATGCCCTCTGTCTGCCAGTGCGTTGGCTAGGTTATGGGTATATTGCACCGTGCCGGCCCTGGGAGCCGGGGCGATGAACATAACGCGCAATCCGTCGGTCGCTGTTCCCATTTCTACTGCCGCCTTTTCTTGTACATCATGCCGCGCACGGATTGCTCCACCACACCCGGTCAGAACGTCGCAACCAGCCGTAAGCTCACTTTGTTGGCGAGGCGATTCGCCGAAGTCCCCAAAATGTCTTCCCGTTGATCGAACATGTCATACCCCAGTCGCGTCACAAACCAGGAGGCGGGGGTATACGAAATGCCGACGTTCCACTTCAGTGTGTGCACGGTCAAATCGTCCGAGCTGGTGCTCGTCAAAACCCAGGTCAACCCGGCATCGAACAGAAAGTCATTCGCAAGACGAATTTTCGTCGAGGCTCGGATGAAATCTCCGACAAGCGGTTGACTCAGGCCTCCCGACGGAGGAAACACATCGCGCATATAACCAATCTCGTACAAGGCGTTGCCGATCGACTTCTTGATGGAAGCCTGCGCAAGCACTTCGATCGTGGAAGGGTTAGGTTCCACGCGTACCGCTCCAATTGTTCCGCTCACGACCAACGTTTCCGACAGATCGAACTCCTGAGCAAGGAGAGCAGAATGAGACTGAAAGTCCCGCCCCTGGTCGAAGTCAAAGAAGCGAAACCGGTACTTCAGCGTGGTCCGCCCCCACTCAGTTTCCCGTACTCTTGCCCCTATCTCACCTTCGTGAGTCATACTGTTGTTGGCACCCGGCGTCTCAGTGGACCAGAGAAAGTTGGCATAGTTGGCCAGTAGATCCACCGACGGCGTCAGACGATGTCGCATCATCAAGGCGCCGAGATTGATTGAGGTTCGTCCAAAGGCGCCCATGACCCCGGGTGTCACTTGCTCAGTAGGATCCTGAAACGACTCGAACCGTTCAAACAACGTTACCGTCGTCCGATCGCTCAGATTCCACAATCCGAACAATTCTCCGTTCTGCCGCGACACGGCGCGGTTTTGATTCGTGTTGTTCGCATATACTCTGGACTCTATCGAATAATCAGCCGTCAGCTGCCCATCCCGTCCCGAGGTGGTGTATCCGAGTCCGGGTGCAATCTTCGTGATGAAATCGGTTCCGCGATTCTGAGCCGTAAAAAACACATTGTCCGTATACTGCTCGGTGACGGTGAGGCGTGGCGTAACCCCCTCCCGGCGAGTCGGAACACCCAGCAATAGTTTCTCGGAGGTCGGCATTCGCTCATACCCCATTTGATTCTGCCAGGATGGCAACTCGCCGAACTCTCGCTTCGGCCGAACAAACTCCCCGCTGTCCGGTTCCTCCGCCGAGACTATCGACGGAGTCAGCCAGGGCCACGCCGCCAATGCCATCCCCACCATCGGAAGACGCAACCAACGGAACACCACATCGACCAGCACGTTCCCACCGTTCAACACGGTGTCCCGCCTGCTGCTGCCTTCCACGGCTGTCATCAGGCCCTGCATTCTCTGTAACACGCGACTTCGCTTTCGTCCCGGAGTTGTGAGTGATCGTCGCGGCTACGGAACGATCACCGTATCTCCAGGCCGAAGCATGACATTCTGGTTACTATCTTCACCCTGCACAAACTTGCTGTAGTTGAATGGAATCCGCTGCTCTCCGCTTCGGCCAGGATTCACGATGAAAATCTTATTTCGCGAAGCAAACGTGGTCAGACCGCGCGCCATCGCCAACGCTTGAATCACGGTGACCGGGCCCTTCAAATCAAACACACCAGGCTGCATGACTTCGCCCAGGACGAAGATGCGGAAACTGTGCGTGGCCTCCAAGATCACAGTGACCTGCGGGTCCTGGATGTGCTGCTTGAGCTGTTTGTTGATCCGCTCCTCGATTTCTCCCAGCGTAAGTCCCTTTGCCTCAATTTCGCCGATCAATGGATAGTTGATCTTTCCGTCCGGACGGACCGTGACAATAGTCGAGAGCTCCTTGTGTTTCCAGATGAAGACATTCAGCACATCCCCTGCCCCCAACCGGAACGGGCCACTCCAGCCCATTTCCGGTGTCGGCACCAACGCCGCTTCGGGCTCAGATGCCTGTGCTCCACCCGCAAAACACAACGCCATAAAGAGAACCACCCAGATCGTGCGAAGAATTCGTTGCATGACTCGCCCCTCCGTAACGTGAACTTAATTGGTCTTACTGAGTAACATCGGCACCGTGCGCATCAGCCCGGTGGCCATCACCGCGGCCCGGCACACCAATAGGAATGGTGCAGCCAGCCGCAATCCAGAATCCTCACGCGGCAACTGCCATAGAAACGGAGCCGCCGTGGCGGCAAACAGACCGCCGGCAAGCCCAGCCACAGACGCGGCATGGGGGACAACCGGACTGAGGACTAGCGCGCCGGCACCCAACACCACCGAACCGATCTGCAGTTTCAGCGTTTGAGGGGTGTAGGAATCACGGATCGCTTTCCCTGGGAACCGCTTGTACACCATGACTCGCCAATAGGCCCGACTGTGTTTCTTGCGAAGATACTGCGTGAGGGTCGACGGATGTTGATGATAGATAATCGCTGCCTGGTTAAATTTGATCTTATAGCCGGCTGTGGCGACCCGGTACGAAAGATCTGTGTCTTCGTTGTCGGCGACGGGAAAGCTCGTGTCGAACCCACCGATCGAGCGGAAGACTTCGCGTCGGAATCCCGCAGAGTAGGAAAACACTACGTCCACATATTCTGCCGCAGCCAGTTGACGATACCGTGCCTCAAATTCGGCCTGTGCAAACCTCGCGACGAGACTTCGTTGCTTCGTCTTGTACGCGCCCTTGACAGCGGCAATTGCCGGTGACTGAAAGGGCGCGACCATCTCCTTGATCCAATCGACATGCGGCACACAATCGGCGTCGGTAAATAGCAGAAACTCTCCTTGAGCGGCTTCTGCTCCAAGATTCCTGGCCGCCGCCGGGCCTCGATGGGCCTGACGAAGCACGCGCACCTTGGGCTGCGCTGCCCCCCAGTCTGTCACATGCCGCTCGATATATTCAGGCGTACCATCTGTGGATTCGTCATCGACAATGATCAGTTCGACTTCGCCTGCCGGAAAGGACTGCTTCGCAAAAGCGTCCAGGCCGTCATGAATTGTCTTCGTGGCGTTGTAAGCCGGGATGACAACCGATACACGTATTCCCATGAGTACCTCACTTCCGATCTGGAGCAGCGCAAGCGGTGTGCGAACACATCGCTTCACACTAAAAACCACCGCCGCTCATAACCACCGCCCGGTGGCTTGCCTACTGAATCACGCCTTTGCCCTCGCCATGGTTCCAATCGCAATGGCCATCGGCAATGTCAGCCAAATCTCACGCACCATCGGAGTGATCATGAGGAACGCCATCTGCCCGAAAATGATACTGCACATCAGAATAGCGTACGGCCGCAATTCCGGGTGTGGTAGGCCGCGCTTCGTGGACATCAGTGCCCAGAGCCACAACCCCAGAAAGGCGACAAGCGCGAACACACCCAGTTCACTCGCCACTTCCAGAAAGACATTGTGAATCGTGGATGGATGGGAAGAGTGATTTGCCCAAGCCGGTAAGTATTTTGTGTAATGCCAAATGGACTGACCGAAACCGACACCGAACCAAGGATGGGCACAGAAAAGCCTCCAGCCCCCGACGATCGACTCCAAGCGAAACTCCCAACTTCCGCTCGCTTCATTGACATCGGCTTTTCCGAAGAGCCCACCGCTTTCTATGGCATGTACTCCGGTCGAGAAAGACTCTGAAATTGCCTGATAGCTCAGGAACCCTGTGAAAACCAACAACGCCCCAACCGGGAGCAACATCCGGACGGCGCGGGAATGAAAGAACACTGCGACGACCGACATCACCACAAATCCGATCATTGAGCTTCTGGCGAACGTGTAGAACCAAGCGTATCCCATCAGCGACAACATGCCTCCAAGCATGATCCGTATCGTGATGCGCGATTCCGTAAGACATAAAAATGCGGTACAGGGAATCGCCATGAGAAAAAAGCTGGCCAGCATAATCGGGTGCGACGTCGTGCCTTCAGCGCGAATTTTTCCGTCCAGGATGGCGCTGAGCGTCCCATCCACACCACCTTCGCCGGGTTGACCGAGATTCTTCCGCCAGTCGCCCGGCATCACAAACCCGTAATGCACCTGCGCTGCAGTGATCAGCGCCTCTCCGAGGCCCGTGAAGGCAATGACCCACAGCAAGCGGCGAAAGTCCTCAGGCGTGCGATTGAACGTAAGAGTCAAGAAGAAGAGTGCCCCATAGACGGGAATCTTAGCCGCCTCTCCAGGCAGACCGCGCAATCCCTCGGCAAGCACCAGGGAGACGATCGAGGCCAAAAAGAACACGCCGGCCAGGTAACCGGCAGGCCATCGCATGACCAGCGGCCACGGCCCTCGATGAGTCAGCGCGTTGAAGGTCACCATGCCGATGGTCAAGGGGGTGATCAATTTGGTGACGGTAATGCTGCTAATCAAGTCGACTTGTACGGGAATGGTCGCCACCAGGATATAGTAGGGAAACGCCACCGATGCGGCCATCGTGCCGAAGGCGGTCCCTGCGATCAGGATCGCCAATGCCTTTGTCGAAAGCGCGAGCACGGACGCTCCCAATGCCGCTCCAATGAATGTGGGCGCTGCCAGAGCGCCAAGATTCGGCCTCATGCGCCTCGTATCCATTCCGCCAGGGGGCTTGGTCTGCGTTTGGACGACGACAGAAATCCCAGGGCGAATCCCAGAATGACGACGATTGCCAATGACTGAAGCAGGCGGGCGATCAGGGTGGTCCATGCGGCCCCAAGCGCACCATATGCCGGTATGAGAAACATTCCGGCGAGAATCCACCCCAGCAACGCGAAGCCTTGGATCAGGCCAAACCACTGAGGGCGGTTCATTGTGTACAACACCAAATACAGCGGATGAGTCACCAACGTTCCCAGCGTGCCGAGGAACAGCACCTGAAAGATCAATATTGTGCCTTCATACGCAGGGCCAAATAAGGCCAGCACCAGCGGACGGGCAACGTACAGAACCGGGAGGAGGGCCACCGCAATCAGCGCATAGAGCGGGAACGACCGCTGAACGTAGGATCGACACTGGTCAAGCCCGGTGAGCTGGGTCACTTTCGGCAGTAAGGTTGTCACCAGACTGACCGTCAAAAAATCGACCCCCATGAGCAATGAGGATGCAGCTCCATAGAGCCCGGCCTCACGGGCACCGGCCAGATAACTTAGCACCGGCACTCCGAGATTGATCTGCAGAATAAAGAAGAGACTCGCCATGGCGGGCCACTTGCTAAACCGAAGCAGCTCACGCACCAGTGACTTGTCGAGCCGGTACATCGACAGATGAGGACGCAGGAGCCAGAGGCCTCCTACAGTACACGCGTAGTAGAACAACACATGCATTCCCATCACAGACCCCAGCGACAACCACCCTGCCCAGAGCAATAGTGGGACACTGGCGATACGTAGCAAGTTGACCAACGCGACCATCCCACCATAGACCGCAAACTCCTCACGCGACTGCCAGACACAGAGCGCAAAACTCCAGAGCGCCGCTCCGAACGACCCGATCAGACCCAATACCACTGGCCACACGTAGTCCGAGCGATCAGATACGACATTGGCAAAATAGACGCTCCCAGCGATACCCAACACGACGACCGGAAGACCGAGCATCACTCGCAGCGCAAGTGCATTACTGAGTACTTCAGCAGCTTTAGGAGGATCGGATTGCCGATACATGGAATAAAAGCGCACCACGCCGGGACTGAGCCCGTCCCCGAGGATATCGTTCCCAAGAATCAGGATCACAATGAAGAGGGAAAACAATCCAAACTCTTCCGGTCCCATTCGGCGCGCGACGATTAAGCTCATCGCAAACCCCAGGCACGCCCCGGTCATCTTTCCGGCAAACACCAGCGCAGTCTGCTGCGTCAGAGCCTTCATCCCGGACCATCTGTTTCGCATACCGGCCAACACCAACCTCTATGTGCACACAGGACAAGGAGTACGCATACGACTTCCCCACCACAATAATCGCAGACACCGCGAGATCACGATCGCACCTCCGTGCCTCGAGGTATCAACGCCCCGGCGGTGCGGGTCACGTCCGCTGACCAGTGCGCCACACAATGCTCCAATCCCTTCGTAATCTCACCAGGCTGATATGGCACCAAATCCAGCAACAGCGAGGTATCCGCCTGCCAATGTTTGGGGTCGCCTGGCAATTCTCGATTCAGCGTCACAATCGCTTTCTGGTTCCCGACCAAACGTGTGACGATCTCCGCCATGGTTCTGACCGACGTAGACACCCCCGAGGCAATATTGACCGCCCAGAATCCCTTCGGCTGCCGCTCTGCAATCCCAAGGAAGTACCGACAAATATCGTCGATATGCAGGAAATCACGAGTTTCGGTCCCCGTACCCTGGATGGTCAGATAAGGATTGTCGTCAATCGCCTGCCGAAACAGTTCCCATACCAACAACCGCTGCTGAGCGGGTCCGATTGTGGAGAACAGTCTGGCCGTCACCACATTTAGGCCGAAACATTGCGCATACTCCTGCGCCAACTGCTCACAGATGACTTTGTGAAATCCATATGGTGAAATCGGGCGAAGGCTCGCGCCCTCGGTAACTGGGAGCAGAGTCGGATTGCCATACACTGAAGCGCTGGACGGAAAAATAACCAACGGATCCACATCGGATTTTCGAACCGCCTCCAGTACCGCACCCCAGGTCTCGACGGCCTTCAGAAAATCTTCTCGAGGTTGCTGAAAAGAGCGCCCTACCGAGGCAGAACCGGCGGCATGCACCACCACATCTGGGGCATACCCATTTACCGCAGTGATGAATTCCGGATGGTCCAGGGCGCAGTGTGTGAATGCCATGCCTTCGATCGGTTCGCCACGCTTCGATTGCGCAACGCCCAACACCTGGTGTCCTCTGCTGAGGGCGTATCGAACCATGCTGCTTCCCACGAACCCATGACAGCCTGTAACCAACACTTTCATATCCGGCTCACTTCCTGTGAGAAACACGTGCTTTACCGCAAGACCGCCAATTCCGAACCAGACTACTGGCCTATCATTTGATAATGAAGCAGCTACCCATCGGCGTCTCATAAAAGAGGGAACAGTCGATATCCCGTACAAATTCATCCACGGCCCGTTTCGCTCCTGGAAACACGCTATATCCGTAGTCATCCACGACGATGACGCCCCCTGGCATCAGCCTGGGATAGAAAAATTTCAGGCTGTCCAACGTGGGCTGGTACAAATCGACATCAACGTGCACGAATGCAAATCGTTTGTGCTCCACCTCGGGGAATCGATCGGGGATCCATCCCTTGTAAATTTCAATGAAGTCGAACCCCACGAGCGCTTTCTTCAAGTCCTCAATGGTGGAGGAGAACCAATTCTTTTCAAATTCGGCTTCTTCTTTGGTCTGCCGTGCATAGTCGGAAACGTCTTCACTGGTTTTGTCCGACAGTCCGCCTTCGAATGAATCAAAAATGTGGAACGACCGCGAAAAATTGTGACGCGCGAGAATTTTCGAAATGATGTAGGCCGAATGCCCCTTCCAACATCCACACTCCGCAAACTCCCCGTCGATATTCCTGCGCGCAGCCAATTCGACCATTTGCTGCAGGCTAAACAGGCGGCATTGCAGCGGGAAGTTGTCCACCCATTCCATCCCCGACTTGACAAGACCTTCCCGATAGAGCGCCATTCGCGGATGGTTCTGCTGAAAGTATTCCAGCGTGTTCTTGTCGAAGAAGACGATGTCCGTATCGCGCTTCTTCTGGTGAAACTCGGCTTGGAGACCCAGCATGGCAAATCCCTTCACAAGCGATGTCTTGAGTATCTGCTTCACAACAACCTCCCACCTTCCGTCATGACTTACAGGCGATCTCGCTAAGTTGGCGTCTGAAATCTTCTTGGACCGAACGCGCCCTATTCCGATCCGGCCGAAGGTTCACCAATCTGTCGTAGACCTGATACGTCCGCTCAGCCATGGCAGCCAAGCTGAGATCCTGCAGAATTTTGGCTCGGGCCTGTAGGCCCACCCCTTTGAGTTGCTCAGGTTGTTCTCTCAGTCTGAGCAACGTCTCGGTGAGAACTGGCACGTTGTCCACGGGTACCAAATAGCCTGTCTGGCCGTCAGTGATCATTTCGGAGGCGCCGCCCACATCCGACGCGACCACGGGCTTTCCCATCGCCATGCCTTCGAGCATCGTAAAACTGAAACTTTCGGCAAACGACGGCGCCACCAACACATCCAAGGCAGCAAATACCGCCGGAATCTCCGCCAACGAGACATGGGCCATCAAAACGGCCGAGGTCAGTTCATGCCTTGCGATATAATCAATCAGAGTCTGGCGATAGGACTCGAATCCGGGCAGCACAGTGCCGACAATCACGAATCGACTACGCGGATACCGGTCAAGAATCGCGCGAGCCGCCGTCAAAAAGTTCAGGTGACCTTTCACCGGATGAATACGCCCGACCATTCCGAACACGTAATCGCCGCCGGCAGCAAAACTCGACACGGATGAGGGTGCCAGCGTCCGAGCAGGATCAAACCACGCAGTGTCGATGCCATTGCGTATGGCGACCACGGGGGGATCCTGCTTCCCCATCCGCAACTCCGTGCCGATTGCAACGGAGTCGGTGATAACGGCATCCAGTCGCCGAAGAATCATTCGATCGATCCATGGATACACGGTGGCGCGCCACGAGCCCTTCGCAAAATTCACCCATCCGAGAAAAGAGGCAACAACAGGCCGCCCGGTCAGTCTCGCACTGAGAATACCGATCAGATCGGAACGGTGATCCAGCGCGTGGATCACATCGGCTTGGTATTGTTTGATCAACGCGCTCACGGCGAAGACATCACGTAGATTGAACGGATTGCCGATAGGAATCGTGACGTACTCGAAGCCCGTCTGTTTCAATTCCTTCAGCCAAGTGGTTTCCCCGAGTGCCGGATTCACGATACACACCAACAGACAGCGCACTTTCTTCGGGTCAAACCCTTTTAAGAGCGAGAGCAGATAGGTCTCCCCTCCAGTCATGCCTGTGATCCCACGGCAGTTGCGAATGATCAGAACACGAATTGGGTTCATCTAAAGCTCCACACCGAAGCACCACTTGTCTCCAGCATCATCACGAACGTCTCCCTCGATAGAGCCCATATATGGCAGCGAGGTCTTTAACCGGTGACAGCCTCAACCAACGATTTCCCCCAACGCTGTGCGATGCCACCCACCGACTCGCCAACTCGCGCAGTCCGGCCGTCACCAACACCGTCATAACCGGAATCGTAGGAATGCTGTATCGAATCGTGGAAAAGGTGACGGCGTGAGCCGCGACCAACACAAGGATCGGTACGACCAAAACGAGGAAGACTTCTTCCCGACGCTCGGCGTACCGGATACCAAGGAGAGCGAGCGCCAACGACACCGTCTGAAACACGACGATGTACGATTGCGCCCAACGATTGTCGGGGAGAAAGATTCGAAACCAGAATCGAAACATTTTTCTGACGGTGAGCAGCGCACTCTCGAATGGATGGTCGACAATCTCCCGCCACGCCGCGTGAAGAAATGCACGATCTTCCTCGACTGTGATCTGGACCGGATGAGTCGCAGAAGGCGCCGTCTGGTGATTCGATACCCCCATGAGTCTGTGAACGGAACCCTCCGTCTTTGCCATCACGGCACCACGCAGGTTATCCAAGTGCTCACGGGTGGCCGTATCAACCTCCCAATCCTCCAGCCCTTCACTCACTGTTTGATTACCCAACCACAGTGCATAGCCCCCACCCGTAGCCACCACCACGAGTTGACCAGTCAATCGATGGTTGCGGAGTGCCCAAGGCGTGAGCACCAGAAGGCATGCGATGGACATCGCTACCGAGACGGAGAGCGCATAGACGGGGGCTCTTCGGAACTGGTAACACGCGGCGGCGACCAGACAGGGCCAGAGACTTAGCGCCACCGGCTTCACCAATGCTGTTCCGGCAATCAACACACCGACCGCAACAAACGCGGTCAGGCGCCGTGTCTGCATGGCTGCGCCCCATGCAGCGATCGACGCCGTGAACACGAACGTGAACAGCGGCTCAGTCAGAAACCGAAGGGTGTAATAGGCGGAGAGCGGATGAAGAGCAAACAGGACCGCAGACACACATCCCACCGTCGGGCCGAACTGCCGCGTTCCAATGTACACAATCAGCATAGCCGTCATGGAATCCAAGACCGCTTGAGCGAGAAGCACCGCGATCTCGTTGTGCTCGCCGAACAGCTCGTAAACCGCCGCAAGGAACGCGGGATACGCCGGCGCCCGCCAGAGAATGGCCTCGCTTTCTGGCTCAGCCACAAAACCGTGTCCATGGGTCAGATTTGCAGCAATCTCCGAGTACACATCCGCCCGCTTGATTACGTGCACCGACGAATCGATCAGCAGCGCGACACCGGTGCGCAGGATCAAACACACGGCAAAGAGTGCGCACATGCAGAGCCATCGTGAAGGCCGGTTCAGCGCCATCGACACACTACTTTCCGCCTTTAAACGAAGCGTGTTTCAGATACTCCGAATTCTCAAGAACTGCCCGCTTCCAGGCGCGTTCCTCATCGGGATAGACACCCAGTCGCGGGACTTCGTAGAAATCTTGGGCAATCTTAAAGTGTGCGAGGGTGACGGCGTGAACTCGGTCAAATCGGGGCAGCACCTCGCGAAAGACTTCCTCAATGATTCGCGCGCGACTGCTGCGTCCATCCCCGAGTATGCCGAACTCAGGAAGGAACAAGGGTCGCTGCGTGACGCTCCCCCAGGCCGCATACCCAGGGGCCAAGGCCTCCGTAATCGAGGTGCGCAATTCTTGCTGCCGGAGCTTCGGTGGGATGCGTGGGTCAATAAAATAGGCGCTTTGACCTACCCACTCGATATACTCATCGCCGGGATAGAAGAATTTCGGGTGCAACCAGGCGTTATAGTCTTCATGGTTCGGATTCATGTAGTGCGAACCGGCGTACATAAACCAGGTAACGTTCTGAACCTCTTCTTTCCGAAACAATTCGATGACATGCACGAAGGCGTCTCGAATTCGCTCCGGCCCATCCGGCCACGTCGGATCACCGTACAAGCGACAGAGATGCTCGGTATCGTCAAGGCGCTCCCCGCCCTGCTTACCGAACACCATCATGCCCTGATAGTTGAACTCGCTGAACAACGTGAGCATGATCGGATGTCGGAAGGCTTTAATCTGACGAGCCACGGTCACAATGTATGGGTCAAAATCTCCCTTCAGCAGACGCGCAACCGTAACCGTCGGTTTCCTGAACCCATACCAAAATAGGGTAGAGTCCCAGTCACAACACTGAATGGCCCACGCCACTGCCAACACCCCGCCATGCTTGTGCAGTTCACCTGCCAATTGAAGAGGGCTAATCGAGGCAGACTCCAATGGATCTGCAAAGGTGCGCAGACGCGGTGAGGACGAGTTCCAATCATCGTCGGAAACCCAATCGTGAAAGGTAAAGACAATCGCTGGGACATGCCCAGTTTTTGAAACGAAGTCGCGATGATCATCCAGAATCGGACCGATGCTGTACATGCCGATATAGGCGCCATGGCTGGGAGCCTCAAGCGAGACTTGGGCTGCGGATGATTTCCAGCCAGCTTTCGGCACGGTCACATCGCTTCGACACCCAGTGGTCGCTTCTGGCATCGATGCCGCACTGGCCTGTGCGGCATAGAGAACGAGGCCCGCCGCGACCGACAGGATCAGCCCAAAACTCTCCCTGCGTATTGAGAAATCGTTACGCACCCACAGGCCTCTTGCCGAGTTCTACAATCTGTAGATAGCCATACCGACGAAGGGAGGGAATCGATCCGGCTACCTGATCACAGCGGAGGAGCAACGACGTCATCCACGGGAGGCGTTTCTTAAACACATAGAAGTCGAGCAGGCGGAAGAACAACAAACTTGGGAAGTGGATGGTGCAGTCGCCGGGGAACGCACGTTGCAATGTCGCAATATCCTCTCGTGTCAGGGGGTGTTCATGCTCGTCGCTGTATTGCGGAACACCAAGACGCCCACACACCTTGTTTCGTGCAAACATCAACAGCGGATTCAAGGCGGAGTTTTCGATAAACACTGCCCTCCCACCTGGTTTCAATAGACGCTCGATCTGCCGGCTGGCCCTGGGAAGATCCACGTGGTGCAAGACGAACGTCCCAAACACGAGGTCGAAACTCGCATCCGGGAAATCCAGTTCCTCAAACGGCTTGCAAAGAAACGTCACATTCACGCCGTTGACCGCCGCCAGCTTGCCTGCTGTCTCAAGTTGGCCCACTGCCGTATCGAAGGCCGTCACCGTCGCACCGCGTTTTGCGAGCATCACCGATGTGTGTCCAGGACCACAGCCGCAATCCAGAAGCACTTTCCCTTTCACATCACCAAGCAAGGCCAACGCATAGGCATAGAGGTCGTACAATCCCCATAAGGTGAGCCAGTAGTCATAGGGGGCATACCACCCGTCTTCCCGAACAAACCCCTCCACAGGAGCCGCCATCTCATTCACCTGCATGACTCCCGCTCCTCCCACGCTCGACTTGCTCATACTCCCTCCCTCCCACCAGCCGCCAACCACCGCCCGTAGATCCAGTCCGGAATGATATACCGTCGCTTGTTCAGCACGAGGCCCAACAAGTGCCCACCGGCCGCCTCAATCGTCCTGATTGTTCTTGAGGCCGCCACGGAGACCGTGCGCTCTGCTTCGATCACCAAAACCGTACCGTCGATTCCCGCAATGGCCACACGCATCTCCGGGAACGATGTCAACGCTGGTCCATCGATGAGAACCAAATCGAAACGGTCGCGCATGGTCTTCGCGATCTCTCCCACAGACTCGGCAAACTCCAGGGCTGTTCCATTCCTATGCCGAACCAGCAGACAATGGAGATGCGGATGGTCAGTCGGCTCGGGGACATCGGGCATCGAGTGGCCAGGCGCCGCTGCTTGTGTCATGTCGACGGCGACCTCGCTCACACCAGACTTCTCCTGGCCAGCCGCCTCGAAGCGAATGAGCAACACACGGAACTTTTGATCGGCGAGCACTCCTGCAAGTGCACCGGCCACATATGAACGGCCCTCGCCATGGAGAGCACTGGCCACCAGAACTGTTCGCAAGCCCCGTTCGTGGTACGAACGGATGATCTGTTGAGCGGTGTGCCGCAATTCGAGGTCACAACTCCCTGTATCGGAAGTGCCGGGACGGACAAGCGGAAGGGCGGCAAGCACAGGTTTGCCCAACGTGTCTTCAACCTCTTCCCGGGTCACAAACGTCCGGCGGAGATATTCCGAGGCATAAGCGAATCCGAATCCACCAACTACGCCGATCAATAATCCGATCAGAATGTTGAGGAATTTACGGGGTCGAATGGGTGTTTGAGGAGCCGTCGCATGCTCAATCGCGTTGACGTTCGAGATTCCCTTTCGGTCCAACACTTCATTGATCCGCGACTCTTCCTCCTTTTTGAGATAGACGTCGAAGGCTTCCTGCTTCACCTTGACCTCGCGCATCAATCCCTGCAATTCCATCTCTCGCTGATCCAGAACGTTCAGCGAGTCTCGATACGATTTGAATTGCTTGGTAAGTTCCGACAGTCGTGGACGCAAACTCTCCCGGCGCCCTTCCTCCATCACCAACGTACGCTTCAATTCCTGATACGTCTGATTGACACCGGAGGTTGCAGCACCCGTGACTTTCGCACTCTCCGCTTGCAGACGCCCACGCACCGCGGCGATTTCCCGCACGAGTTCGGCTGCGGCCGGGCTGTCCGGCACATACTGCGCGTACTCCAACTCCATCTGCATCAACCGGTTCTTCAGTTGGTCCAGCATCGGATTCCGTTCCGAGACGTTCGTCAGCGGAATGGCTTCCTGTTGCCCGGCTAATCGCTCCTTTAACTTAGTGATGCGCACTTCGGTTTCAGCGACTTGAACCTGGCTTTCGCGGAGTGCGGCCTCAGTGTGCGTGACCTGCTGCAGGAGATGCCGCTTCTGATCCTCGATGGACACGATATTCCATTTGTCTTTGAAGGACTGCAGCCGGAGTTCGGCCTGCTGCAATTCTCCGCGCATCTGTTTTGTCTGCTCGTCGAAGAACTCCCGTGCACCTTTTCCTTTGCGGATCGACAATTGATGGTCCAGATAGATTCCGACCAAAGCATTCAGTGCATCTGCTGAAAAATTGGGATCAGGAGAATCCAAACTGGCTACGAACACATGCGTTTGCCGAACGCCTTCCACATTTAAATGAGAGCGAATCTGCTGCACGGCTTGATAGTGCAAATTCTCAGGTTTTGGTGCATACCCGATGGCCGCCAGCGCTTGAGCAATCGGCGGCAACCCGGCCAGTTGCTTCAAGACAGATTTCGGCAGATCGGCCACCCAGTCCCACCGTCCACGCATCGATGCCAGTACGCGTTCATTGCCGAAGTAATCAACGAGTTTGTCCAGGAGAATCGGACTGGTGAAGATTTGCACTTCGGTCGCCACATCGTCTTTTTGAGTGATATCGGACGGGGTAAAGACCTGGCCGGTCAAGGGCGTGCTCATGCTGAACGGAGTTCGCGCATTCTGAATGAGCAATCGGACCTCGGCGCTGTAGATATTCGTCATCAGAAACGAGCCGGGACCGGCCACAATGGTCGCGACGCCGATGATGGTCAGCAACATCCGTTTCTGACGAAACACGGTAATCAGGTGTTCTCTCAGACCAAACGCAGATCGGCTTGGAGCCTCAACGGATTTCGTTTCTGGAATCCCAGTCGGGTACGACACGGTCATTACACTCCTTTCAGCAACACACGAGCAGTCCGTATCAGGATGTACACATCCAGCACCAATGAACGCCGACGAACATACTCGAGGTCGTATCGGATCCACTCCGAGAAGCGATTGCGATTGCGCGCCTTCACCTGCCAGAGTCCGGTCAAGCCCGGACGAACCGTGAGCCTTGCATCACGCCACGTCGGACAGAATTTCATCTCGTCGTAGGCCAACGGACGAGGTCCAACCAGGCTCATTTCTCCCCGCAGCACATTCAACAGTTGCGGCAACTCATCGAGACTCGTTTTGCGGAGCAGTTTGCCGACCCGTGTGACGCGCGGGTCTTCTTCCAATTTGAACATCGGTCCGTCGACGCTATTTTTGGCTTTCAGGTCTTTTTGTCGCTGCTCCGCATCCGGCACCATAGTTCTGAATTTGTGCATCCAGAACTCCCGCCCGTCTTTCCCGCAACGTTTCTGCGAAAAAAATACCGGCCCGCGCGAGTCCAGCTTGACCGCGGCGGCAATCAGAATCATCAGGGGGCCGACCAGCACCAATCCGATTGCGGCACCGGTTCTGTCGACAATGGATTTGATAAGGCCGTAGACAGACCGACCCCACTTACCGCCCTCCCCTGTGGTCGAAGATCGCTGGGTGCGTCGGGAACGCGGCATCATCTTGATCGGAGAACCTTGCTCGGCCACACGACGGGATTCGTGCATTCCAGGCTCCACACTGGTCCAGTACATGCTTTGCAGTTGCATACCCTCAGGCACCGTCTCGTCCCCACCAACCACCGAATACTCCACCCTGGCGTTTCCTCGCACCCGCGTGCCTGGTCGCAACACGCTTTCCCTCACCAAACTCCCCTTCTCGAGGTACGACGTCGGTCCAATGACCGCAGGGCCTATCAGATGAACATGATCTTCCACGACACAGTTACGGCCAATCACAAGAGGCCCCAGCAAAAACGAATGCGGAGAAATTTCTGCATTTTCTCCGATGACGATCTCGTCCAAGCCACTCTTAGGGCTATCACCGCGAGGGGAGTGTTGCAGATTCTTCAGCAAGATCTCGCGATTCAACCAGAGATAATCCTCGGGGCTGGTAATGGCATGCACGCCGCTGTCGACTTCGTAGGCACGAACGACGCCTCCACGGCTTCTGACGAGCGGGACAAGTTGTTCGTTTACGTCAAAATATTCATCGCGCGGGATGTGCGAGAGCACGGACCTGTCGAATACGTACAATCCGCAGGGGGCGAGCTGACTACGACGATTTCTCGACCAATGGAGAATATTGACCCGCGACACAAGACCGGTTGGGTCGATTTCTACGCTTTCCAAGGTATCATCAGTACCTCCTCGACGCTGCGCAACCAACGTAATGCTCGCGCGATACTGGTCGTGAAGGCGAAATGCCGCCGTCAAATCAAGCTCACGCACATAGACGTTGGCATGCACACCGAGGAAGGTCGGTGTGTCGAGAAAGTCTTTTACGGCGTCCACACTGCCGGCAGTGCCCCGATAAACGCTTTCCGTCCGCCAGAGCACCTCCATGTTCTCGGATTGACCGGCCTGACGGACTGCCTCTCGTATGTGCGGGTCCTGCTCACAAGAAACGATTGCGACCTCGCGGATGCCGTGCCTTCTCAACATCAACAGGAGATGGTTAATCAGCAGCTCGTTTCCCACGGGAAACGCCAGCATTGTTCCAGTACCGGGAGCACCGTCCATGATCACAGCTTTCATGTGATGGGCTCCAATGTGGAGGCGAAACGCACAACCTGGGCAGCCTGACGAGCCTGAGGCTCTAGCCGATTCGGCGTATGTCCCCGCATGATGTTCGAGAAACTGCTCATGCCTGCACGCATCTGCATCTGTCCCCACTCAGCCACGTCGTCGTACACATCAACATTCATTTTCCCTGTCATTAATCAATGCGGACCGAAGGATCGTGTAGTCGAGCGAGAGTTCAGCGACCCGATGTTTGAGTCGCCGATTCTCCTGCTGCAAGGAACGTAAATGAAGCATTGGGTCAGGCTTTGGGACATCAAGCCTAGCTTTCCAACGATAAAAGGTGCTGACCGAAATGCCATATTTCCTGCACAGGCGTGTAACCCCGCCTTTCGAGTGTCCCTCTTTGAGGATTTGCTGCTTTTGCCGGTCAGTGAATTGAGAGCGCATCCTTTAACAATGTCCGATCGAGTCCATAGCTCAGAACGACGCTATCGTGAAACCGACAGCAATTTCCCCTGCATGACATTGCATGATTGCGAAATCAGACGATCCCATTCAGCACGAGAAGAATCGAATTCGACGCGTCTCTCGAAGCTCTCCGCTAGGCACAGCCATGAACACATCTCACTCCATGCCATCGGTCGGCGACAGCCTCGTTTCGGCGCGGGGCACTTATACAGTGTCGTGCGACAACACACATCGGATATTGGTGCCTATCAACCCACCGAAAAACCTGCCGGCAACTCGTACGTTTGTGCTGGTCACGGACCTCACGACACTCTTCGATCTGGAGCGACGAGAAATGCGTCCATTTAATTTCTCTGGAATTCTGAGACCGCGGGCGGCGCCTGACTCTCCAGCCTAGTAGGCACACCAGGGAACGCCCTCGTAGTTTGGACAAGCACTACAATTTCCGTGGACCGATTACTTATGCAGCAGAATATTTTCTTACGAGCGTTCGGCCTCACATCCAGGCATTCTCCAATGCGCGTCCGCACAGGCATCGTGCGGCGATTGGCCCTGCGCCAGATTCGGCGTTCACTCATAGACCGTTCTGAGCGGGTGACAGAAGAAGAGCACGGCAAGAGAGCGGTGCGGTGAGGGATGGCGTGAGCCGTATACTCTCGAGGATGTATCGACAACACCGACAAACTCGACGGCGCGATTCCGCAAAATGGCATCACACGCACGACTTGATCTGCCGCAACATCGCTGGCAGGTAGATGAGAACAATTACGCGCATTGTACAGAGGCAAATGAGGGGGAGATCTCACACCCTTCGAACCTGCGAAGACACGAGGCATTCCCCCCAGTATCTTAACGTGTGTACATTTTTGTGCGCACGAACGATTACTTTACGTAGACAGTCCATCGGCGAAAGATGGTGATGGACAAGCCTTTGGGTCGATTTCTTGATGAAACTTACCGATTGCCTGGCACTCAGCAGGTGTGCGATTATGCGCGGTCGAAGGTGTCTGGAATCACCTATTCAACCTAGCGTTCACTGCGTAGTATTTTATTTATTACGTAGTCTGATTTCCGAATGACTCGGCGATCACATGAACATGCGTGCCGGTCAGGAGGCGTGATGAGCAAAACCGAAACAGAAGTGGCCAAAACGGTCGTGGCTATTATCAGCAGTAATTATCTTCTGCGGCTCGGTTTGCAGCGGATTGTTGAAGCGGAAACCTGGATCAAGCTCATCGGAGAAACTGCTCACGGAGCGAACCTGGACCAACTGCTGGCAAGCGATCACCCGGATATCGCCATTCTCGACGCGGAAAATGATCAGGCCATTCCTGACCTCGTCCGGAAAATCAAACATGCCGTTCCAGCCATTAAGATTGTTCTGTTGAGTGGATTCGATGATGTGGAACGCACCCGTCAGGCATTGGCGTCCGGGATCGACGGCATTGTGCTCAAGGTCCAGCCTTCGGCCGTGCTCATCGCCACGATCGCTGACCTTGCCAAGGCAAACGAGGAAGCGCTGCTGACCTTCGACAGACAAGACAACTGCCCGAATCTCAGCAGCCCGGCGGAACTGCCCGTCTTGATCCCACGCGTCTCCGCTCAACTTAAACGTTTGGATGGACTCACGGAGCGGGAGCAGGAAGTCGTGCGATTAGTGAGTGAAGGACTGTCCAACAAAGACATTGCAGATCGCCTGTGCATTTCAAGCATCACAGTCAGGCATCACCTCACCAACATTTTCGACAAACTCGGCGTCTCGAATCGCCAGAAATTACTGATCCGGGCACACCAGAACGGACTGACCCGCCCGCCCGCGCTGGCATAGGACAACGCGTCGACCAGCCACGATTGGGAGCAATCCCGATCGTCCTTGGCCATCGGCGCCATCACAATTCCACTTAGCCACGACCGTCCCAAGGACGGTATCATCAGACCTGCTTAGACGCCGTACTATTCGACGAAATCTACGCAATACACGGCAGATAGAATGAACGGACCTTCAGTGTTAGGCCCTGCCCGGAGCACTGCCGTGGATCAAAAACTGCGGCTGATGAATGGGTTTTTTGGAGCGGGCGATGGGATTTGAACCCACGACAACTTGCTTGGGAAGCAAGGACTCTACCACTGAGCTACGCCCGCCCCGAGAAAGAGAACACGAATCCTACGCCGTAGCCCACGCTAAGTCAAGGCAGCTGGACGGGTCCGGGTCAGCTTTTATATTCTGCCACAGCAAACTTCCGTCGCCCCACACGCAGATGGAGCGTCGTGCCAACCGATAACGGGACAGCAGCGTTCGCATCCGTCATCTTCTGCTCTTCAATCTCTACCCCGCCTTGAACGATCAGCCGGCGGGCTTCGCTCTTGCTCGGGACCAGCCCGGTTTTCGCGATCAAGTCGACGAGGCCGATCGACGGCGCGCTCGCATCTTTCACATCGGCAGGCGTCAACACAACATGTGCATCAGGCTGCTCCGGAAACTCCCGGGCCTGGAATTTTTGCTGAAATGCGGCTCGGGCATCCCGCCCGGCTTCAGCCCCGTGATACCGGGCGACGATCCGCTCCGCCAACCCCTGCTTCGCCTCCATCGGGTGAGCTGATTTCACCTGCGCCAAGTCTTCAGTGGTCAGCAGCTCATAATACCGATGCATCAACGCATCGCTGATCGACATCAGCTTGCCGAACATGTCAGCGGGCTTGTCTTCCAAGGCAATGTAATTGCCGAAGCTCTTACTCATCTTGCGGACGCCGTCGGTTCCCTCCAGCAGCGGCATAGTGATCACCACCTGCGCCTCCTGCCCGTAATCTCGTTGCAGATCCCGCCCCATCAGGAGATTGAACTTTTGATCGGTCCCGCCCAACTCAATATCGGCTTTCAGCGCAACGGAATCGTATCCTTGGATCAAGGGATACATGAATTCGTGGATGCTGATCGGCGTGCCCTCCGTATACCGCTTGTGAAAATCCTCACGCTCCAGCATACGGGCGACCGTGTACCGGGCACTCAACTCAATCAATCCGTCGGCCGTCATGGTACTCATCCACCGGCTGTTAAATTCGACTTGCGTTTTCTGAGGGTCCAGAATCTTGAAGATCTGGCGCTCGTAGGTCTTGGCATTCTCGAGCACCTTTTCCTTCGACAGGGCGACGCGGGTCTCGGACCGTCCCGTCGGATCACCAATCATGCCGGTGAAATCGCCGATCAGAAAGATCACCTGATGCCCGAGATCTTGGAAATGCTTGAGCTTGTGAATCAAGACGGTATGGCCCAGATGAAGATCCGGCGCTGTGGGGTCAAACCCCGCCTTGACCCGGAGTGGCCGGTTGTCCTTAAGCGATCGAGCCAACTTTGTTTCCAACTCGTTCGACGGAACAACCTCAACAATACCTCGAAGAATAAGATCCAGCTGTTGCGCGATGGGAGTCACAGGGTTCCTTTATGTCTGGCCAACGATCGAGTGTTAGTCACAAGCACATGGGGGCGGAGACGGTCGAACTTCTTTCGGCCGATGCCCTTCACCTGCCGAAGCTCCTCCACGCTGTGGAACGGGCCACGTTCATCACGATGCTCAATCACCCGCTGGGCCAACTTCGGACCGATTCCCGGGAGGGCCTCTAAATCGGCGACCGTGGCCTGATTGAGATCGACGGGCCGGAGCGTCGCCTGAGAGGTCGGGCGGGAATCGGCAGGAGGCGTTGCCTGCTGAAACGAACGCTCAATTTCCCCCACCGGCCTGACCGTAGGCCTGACCGGCCAGACGGCCGGTTGGTTGGCACTGGGGTCCTTGGGCGTTGATACAACGGACGGAGTGGGCACTTGTGCCGACGAGGCTGTGGTGATGGGCGCCAGTGCGGGCAAATGCGCCTGAGGCGGCATGACCTTCGTCACGGGTGTCACCGAGGCGATCCACAGCAAAGCACCAAGCGTGACAGCCAGCATGGCAACCTTGATGAGGAGCGAGTGCATCATGACGTGGATGGCTTTCGCGCAAGATGGATGGCATGCCCATGCACGTCTTCCATCGCCTCCATCAATCCTTCGGCCAGCGTGGGGTGCGCATGAATCATCTCCGCCACGCGTGAAACCGTCGTACCAGCCTGCATCGCTAGGGCGGCCTCGTGGATGAGGTCCGTGGCATGAGCGCCGAGAATGTGGACGCCGAGAATTCGGTCACTCGCTCCATCCGCCACGACCTTGATCAATCCTTGAATATCCCCCGTCGCCTGAGCCTTCCCCAATCCCCCATAGCGAAAACGCCCAACTTTTACAGCCTGTTGCGGATCCTGGCCATTGGCCATGGATCGTTCCCGAGCCTGCTGTTCCGTCAACCCCACACGGCCAATTTCAGGTAACGTGAAAATGCCGGTTGGGATGACATCATAATCAATGCTGCGGCTGTGCCCCATGAAGTTTTCGACCGCCACCTTGCCCTGTTGGGAGGCCACATGCGCGAGCATGGCTTTCCCGACGACATCACCAATGGCATAGACGCCGGAAACATTCGTCTCCATCCGTTCATTCACGAGAATTTCACCGCGTGCGCCGACTTGCACCCCGGCCTGCTCCAAGCCAATCCCACGCGAATTGAACCCTCGTCCAACCGAGACCAGCACCTGCTCCACGTTCAGGGAGAGTCCGTCGCGAAAATGTGCCGTCACCACGTCGGGTTGCCGAACGATCTGGTCGACCGTGACGCCGGTGCGAATGTCCACTCCCCGCTTCTTTAATTCCCGCTCCATCATTTGGCTGATCTCTTCATCCTCCAGCGGCAGGAGTCGTGGCACTAGTTCGACCAGCGTCACCTCAGTTCCCAGCCCGCTATAGAGCGAGGCAAACTCACAGCCCTCCACGCCACCACCTACGATCAGAAGGCTGGCCGGGATTCGCGCGAGATCCAGCGCCTGCTTGCTGGTCATGATCTGCGTCCCGTCGATAGGGAAGAGCGGCAAGTTCGGCCAGGATGAGCCGGTTGCGATGATGATTCCGTCGGCCGCCGCCTGCGTAACGGTCCCATCAGGCGTGGTCACCCGAATGGTCCGGGCATCGACCAACTCACCCGTACCCTCGACATGCTCGATGTTCCAGGTCTTAAACAGTGTGGCAATGCCCTTGACCAGCGTGGAAACGACCTTATTTTTTCTCGCCACCATGACAGCCGGGTCATAGGCGACCGGACCGTTCAGCAGAATCCCGAAGTCCTTCGCCTTCTTGGCCTTATCGCCCAATTCAACGACCGACAACAGCGCCTTGCTCGGAATGCAGCCCCAATTGAGGCACACACCGCCCAGCGCCTGGTTTTCAATGACAGTCACACGCGCGCCCAGCTGAGCGGCGCGAATCGCCGCCACATACCCGCCGGGACCGGCGCCAAGAATTGCGAGATGCTTCGACATAAGAATGACTCAGTACACCAGTGCCGATTGAATCACAGGCGACACACCATCATGCGCCGCCGATTCAATGGTGCAAGGATGTCCTGCCTCAATGTTTCTGCTTGCTCAAAAATTCTTCATACTGTGCAGCGGTCATGAGCTGATCCACTTCAGCCGGCGTCGCGAGATCGATCACAGCCATCCACCCCTTGCCATAGGGATCGGAGTTCACCGCTTCGGGATGATCCTTGAGATCGGCGTTGATCTTCGCGATGGTCCCGCTCACCGGGGTATAGATCGTAGACGTGGTCTTGGTGGACTCCACCTCACCAATCTGTTGGCCGGCAGTCACCTTGGCGCCCACCTTGGGAAGATCGATAAACACGATGTCGCCCAGCGCATCCTGGGCAAAATGGCTGATGCCGACCGTCGCCTGCTGGCCTTCAGCGCGCACCCACTCGTGCTCTTGGTGATAACGAAGATTGGACGGTATCATGGGACTCCTCTTGGCGGCCGCCATCCCGGCGGCCTACGTGAATAAAACGCGCTCCAGACACAGGTGGCGCGATCGTAAAAGCTGAGAAATTCTTTGTCAAGGAATCGCCGGCGGCGCGTCCGGCACAAAGACCAGATGACGAATGTCCGACGTCCGTAATTCGTCCGCTTGCTGTGCGAGCCCCGTAAACATGCCCCCGCCATGCTCGGCCGGCGTCCGTAGGAGAACCCACCCTTGCGGAAGGGTTTGCGGTTCTCCCTTCTCGGATTGAATCACATCGCGACTCCAGCCTTTGAACGAGCCTCCGAAAGCCCGCACATCCGAGGCCTCACGCGACGGCCCTCCCAGCAATAGATCAAACCCGCGGCGGCGTGCCTCGGCGGCATCCTCTCCGTAGTTCACTAAGGCTGACGTCGGATTCGACAAGGCTTCAGGATGAATCTCCAGCACCATGCGCAGGCGCGGAACCGCCTTCTGCAAATATTTCTTGAGCCGGGCCAGCACATCGAGCTCCTGACGAGCCTTCCACCCCACCCACCGCCAGAGCGTCTTGTCGGAAGCCAACGCTCCCGCGTCTTGGCGCACCGTCATCCGTTCGCGCAGCGCCTGCGCAACTTCCGATGACGGTTGACGCACCTGGGTTTCAAACTGCCGCAGCACACCGTCACTCACCTCGTAGGCAAAACTGTTCTCCGCCCGCGCGCGAAACACCATGCCATCAACTCCGCTTCTCAGGAGATCGGCCAGCAACTGCGCCAGTTCCTGTTGAACCGGCGGGGCGAGAAGATCAAATTGCGTCCACGAATGGACCTTGCGCCGGGTCGGATCATACAGCAACACCCGGGATTCCTGGCGGTGATCGGACAGCGGTGCGTGGAACAGATCGAGCACCGCAAAGACGGAAATGCCCAGCTCATGCGCTTGCGGCACCATCACACTGAACCAGTCGGTCATCACGGGACCTTGAGAGGTCGAGAACAGCGCACCCGTCGGCAGAGTCGGCAAGGGGCTGCTGGTCGGTGGCCCAGTCGGGACAGGCGGCCTGGTAAACGACGAGTCCAAACTCGCATCCATGAGAATTGCGCTGACACCCTGGGCGCTCAGTTGCCGAACCCAGGATTCCACTTGCGCCATCGGCGGCAAATTGCTGAACGACACATACAGCGCGGTATGACCGGACTTGACGCCGGCCGGCACAGTGGATTGGTTCCGTAACGCCTCGATACGATGCAGCGCCCGTTCGGCATAGGCGCTTTGCGTCGACACCGGCGCACTCTCGGGTCCGGCCAGGACGCGATACGCTTTCAACGCCGGGGTTACTTCGCCCATCTGTTCATACGATTGCCCCAGTTCCCACTGCGCCTCATTCGCGCGACGTGACTTGGGATAGGTGGCCAGATACCGCTCGTAGAGGTGGATCGCGGCGGAGTAGCGCCCGTCTGAAAATGCCGTGGTGGCCTGATACCAGAGACGTGTCTCCGCTTCGATTGCGGGACTCTCAGTGGATGAAGCGACAGGCACAGTGGGTGAGCCGGTGCATCCGCTTAGAGCAGCCACGAGGAGGGACGCACAGAAACCAGGCAACACGGCTCGACGGCCCGTCATAGGCCGCCGAGCATCGAACAGGTCAAAGAAGTCCGCGCTCAATGTGCGCCTACCCGACCAACTCCATTTCGGGGAAGAAATACCCGATCTCGAACTTGGCCGTCTCCGGCGCATCCGACCCGTGTACTGCATTGAATTCAATGTTTGCTCCATGTGCCGCGCGGATGGTCCCGTTGTCCGCCTTGGCCGGATCCGTGGCGCCCATCAGTTCGCGATTCTTCTTCACCGCGTTATCACCTTGCAGCACCAGCACCACACAGGGTCCTGACGACATGAAGGTACAGAGGCTGTCGAAGAACGGGCGCGCCTTGTGCACCGCGTAGAAACCTTGTGCTGTGGTCTTGGACAGGTGCATGAGACGCATCGCGACCGGCTTCAACCCCGCCTTCTCGTAGCGATTAATAATGTCGCCGATGGCATTTTTCTTCACGGCGTCCGGCTTGATGATGGCAAGGGTTCGTTCACTCATGGATCGACAGGCTCCTTCGCTAAAAAATATCGCAACAATGGGGATTCACGCACTCTCGCGGCATTATAAAGAAGCGGCGGAAGTGCTGGCAAGATAAAGGACTCTGAGATTCCCGGCTAAGAGAGGAGTCTGACGAGTTCTCCCCACCAGAGGACAGATCATCAGGACGCGATGCTGGACTGGCGTACAGCTCGCTCGGTCCCAAACACACCGGCCAGCTCCCCCGGCTTGAAGACACCCCGCTCGGTGATGATGCCGGTAATCAGCTCAGCGGGCGTCACGTCGAACGCCGGATTGTAGACGGCCACACCGGTCGGCGCCACAGGATGGCTGCCGTGGATCGACGTCACTTCGAGCGGGTTCCGCTCTTCGATGGGAATATCGGCGCCGGACTTGGTGGTCAGATCGATCGTGCTGTACGGCGCGGCGACATAGAACGGAATCCCATGCGCCCGCGCCAGGACCGCAACCGAGTAGGTACCGATCTTGTTGGCGACATCGCCGTTCGCCGCAATGCGATCCGCCCCGACCACGCAGAGATGAATCTTCCCCTGTCGCATCAGGCTGCCGGCCATATTGTCTGTGATCAGCGTCACGGGAATCCTGTCCTGCATGAGTTCCCAGGCCGTCAACCGTGCCCCCTGGAGCACCGGCCTGGTTTCGTCGGCGATCACCTGGATCTGTTTCCCCTGTTCCCACGCGGCGCGAATCACGCCGAGCGCCGTCCCATACCCGGCGGTCGCCAACGCCCCGGCATTGCAGTGGGTCAACACCGTCTGGCCGCTTTGAATCACATCGGCACCCTGCTTGCCCATGGCTTTGCACAGCGCAATATCTTCGTCCAGGATCGCCTGTGATTCACGAGTGAGCTCGATTTTGATTTGCGCGATCGGAAGCGTCTTCAGCGCTGCCAGCTTCTGTTTCATCCGTGCAATGGCCCAAAATAAATTGACCGCCGTGGGACGCGAGGCGGCCAAGTGGTCACAGATGTCGTCGACTTGTTTGGCAAAGGTGTCGTAGTCGGACGCCGTCACCATGTGCGCGCCGAGGGCGACGCCCATCGCCGCCGTGACACCGATGGCCGGCGCGCCACGAACTTTCAACTCACGAATCGCGTGGGCAACCGCGCGGTAATCCCGGCAATCGAGAAACTCGACGGCCCCCGGGAGTCGGCTTTGATCCAGGATACGAACTGCGCCGTCTTTCCACTCGACTGTAGGTACCATGAACGTTGTCTCCAGTATCACCAGGGCGACAGCCGACCATATCTTCCTGCGACGTCCCCCAGAATCACGCCACTATGCCGATCACTCCCGCACGGGTCAAGAGCAGGGAGCCCCATACCGGTTCAGCACGAACGTGGCTGTCCGACAGCAGGCAGCTACCTTGGCTTAGCGGAGTTCCTCTTGAAGCATGTGCGCCACTTGTCGCACGGCGTCTTCGTTGAGAGAGGGATGGATGGGCAAGGAGATGGCGGTGGTATCAACCTCGTCGCTCGCGGGAAAATCCGGCAATTCTAAATAGCGATGCAGCGGACGAAATACGGGTTTGCGGCAATGGACTCCACGATGAGCCAAACGCGACAGGTAGTCGGCAAATTCGTCGGACGACTGAAGCCCCTTCTGAAGGCGCACGACGAACCGATAATAGACATGAGTCCGCCCGTCGGGCACCGTCGGAAGCGTGAACAAGTCTTTCGGAAGATGTTCCCGGTACACGGCGGCCAGCGCCGACCGCTTCTCAAGAAACTCTCCCAACTGATTCAGTTGCGCGACGCCGACTGCAGCCTGGAGATCCGTCATCTTGCAGTTGAACGCCGCGGCATTGAGCGAGGGGGCCTGATCGTATTCCCGAAGCTCGCGGACCCGCTCGAGGAGTGCCTCGTCGTTCGAAAGCACCATGCCCCCTTCCCCGGTGCACAGCAATTTAGTGGCGTAAAATGAGCAGACCGTGAGGAGCCCCACGGTGCCCACCGCCCGTCCCTGCTCCATCGCGCCAAGCGTCTGCGCACAGTCTTCGATCAGGGGAATGCCCAGCGATTGCAAAGTGGTCAGGTCCGCCGGCAATCCGAACAAATGAGGGACGATGACAGCGCGGGTCCTGGAGGTGCGGGCTTTACGAACCTTGTGCGGATCGAGATTGTAGGTCGTCGGATTGATGTCGACAATTCGTGCCTGTGCGCCGACACGTTGTACCGCCAACCAGGGAGCCGAGCAGACATAGCTGGGGAGAATCACATTGTCGCCGTGCCCCACACCCAAGGCACGCAAGGCCAGCTCCAACGCCACCGTTCCAGAACTCACCGCCACGCCGCCGTGCACACCGATATAGGCGGCCATACCTCGTTCGAACTGCGCCACCACCGGGCCTTGGGTGACGTGGCCCGATCGCAGCACCTCGGTGACGGCGCGAACCTCCTCCTGGCCCAGGGAAGGTTTGGAGTGCGGAATCATCGTCATGGTATCAGAAGTGAACTCTCACGAACCGTCATCGTGTCGACGACGCGCATTGGCGAGAAATTCTACGTGGAAGGCCTCTCATAAGACAACACCCTGTCTCCGCCACAACGCGACGCTACGGCTGCTCGCCGCTCTCTCCACCTGTACCAGAACGATGGTGATCGTCAACACGCGACCGCCGTCGCCTCCGACACAGTGCGTGTCGGCCCGAGCAGCGGATGATACAGCGACTCCAACGGCCAGAGACAGCGATTCCAGTCGTACCAGATTTCCGCCATGTGGCGGGCCGCCTGCGCAAACCGTTCGCGATCCGACTGACTCGCAAGCAGGGTCTGAATCGAGTCGATGATATCGGCCGGTTGATCGGCCACCAAGACATCGCGGCCCGCCTGCACCTTCATCCCCTCGATGCCCTGCGACGTGGTGATGATGGGCAACCCCGCGGCCATCGCTTCGAGAAGATGCCCGTGCGAACCCGAACCACTGAGATACGGTGCAACATAGATGGTCGCCTCGCGCAGATGCACACGTCGATCTGGCACAGCTCCGGTGACCACAATGCCCTGACCGGCCAGACGAGACACACGCGCGTCCGCATTGCGACCCACCACTCGCAACTCCGCTTTGGGAAAGTCCCGACGAATCGCCGGAAACACCTCCGTCGCCAGACATACCGCAGCATCAATGTTGTGCTCGACACCCATATGCCCCATAAAGAGCAGGATCGGCGTCGACATGGTCTGATCCGGCTTGGGACGGATCCTCTGACAATCCACGCCGTTGGGAACCACCAACACACGCTGCCCCGGGTGGGCTCGCTCACACCGAACGCGCTCTTCCTCCGAGGCCACAGCCACGCAGTGGGTCATCGGCCAACACCAGCGGTCGAACAAGCTGCGCTTGAGTCGACGGATCAGGTGCGTCGATCGTCCTTTGGCCTCCTGCCCGTCTCGCAGCCTGCGGACCTCACTCGTCGAGTCGTGGGCTCGAAGGTCGAGCACGACCGGAAGCGCCGTGTCCGGTGGAACATACGGCATCATGGCTAACGTGTCGACATGGATCGCCGCATAGGCGCCAGTGGCCACTCGATCCCGCACTACCGCAGCAACCGCTCGATCCTTCGGATAGGGATCGAATCGACAGAACCGATCGAACACACTGGACCCTTGGAGCGGGACGGGTATGACGTCGACGGACACATCTTTGAACAGCGCAGAGACATCTTCTGCACCATCCTGTGCGGGAAACAACAGATCCACAGGAAAGCGGCTTCCCAGAAACCGAAGCAGATGGAACATCCGCAGGGCTCCTCCTCCGTGACGGTCGGAAGGCGGTCCAGAGGCCAGGAATAACAATCGCTTGCTCATGGATGTGCGCCCCTTACCGCCCACACTCACTCTGCGAACCGGTTTCGGCGCTCATGCCTTGTCCGACCGACCAGTCTCGCCCAAAGACCATAGCGACTCTGAATGCTTCAATTCCCCGCAAATGTGCTGGAATGCCTGCATGCCCCATGCCTTAACAACGGGACAACTCACTCATGAGAAATTGGTGACTTACAGCGATGCCCGACAGATCATGTCGCCAAAATTGACAGGGGCGATGACGAAAGCTGCCCACAACGCGGCCGATACCTTCGTGCCAGGGAGAGAGTCTCCGGCTAGAGCCAATTCCACCGCCGCCAGAGTCGATGCCAGTTCTCCCGCTCCAACGCCCACATGGGAACGGAGAAGGGCACTGGCTGAAGCGTCCATTCCCTGGCACTGTGCACCACCAGGTGTCGCTGCGTCGGATCCACATCAACCCAGACCGCCCCATCCCGATCCGTTCGCCATACCTGAGCCTGCACCGCCTCGTATGCCGCCAAGACCTCTCCGGCGGGATGACCGTAGGGATTGTGCCGGGCGACAGACATCACCGCCACGTCCGGCCGAGTCGTCTCAAGCCAACCACGCTCCAGCGAACTCTTGGCCCCATGGTGCGGTACCTTTAACAAGGTGATGTGCCCGAACGAACCAACCTGAGTCAGGCGGGCCAACGCGTCACGCTCGGCGTCTCCGGTGAACAGCATCTGCTGCTCTCCGCAGGTCAGTTGAGTGACCACCGACAAATTGTTCAGTGACTCGCGTTTTCCACCGGCACTCTCCGTCTGTACGGGCGCAGGGTTCAGCGCCACCAGGCGACAACTGCTCTCCTCCGCCATGAGTCGCCCCTCCTGTGCCACCGTGGCCGATACATGCCGCTGCAAGAGCGCTCGCTCAATCTTTTGCCAGAACTCCTCGGGTCGTGTGACTCCGTTGGTCCAAAAGTGCTCGACCTGGAAATGGCCCAAAATCCAGGCCAACCCGCCGACATGATCCAACTGCGGGTGCGTCCCGACGATGTGATCGATGTGTCGGATTCCCCGATTCCAGAGAAACGGCGCCACGACACTTCTGCCCATATCAACCCGCTCATAGGTCGCCCCGCCGTCGATCAACACCACCGCGCCTTGCGGCAATTCAATGACCGCACTGTCCCCTTGCCCCACATCGAGAAACGTCACGCGAATGTGCCCGTCTCGAGTGAACGGGCGCGGAGACCACAGCCACCACATCACGATACCGGCGAGACACCCCACCAACGCCCCCCTCACCAGCGGAGTGGCAGACACCAATCGACCTGACAGCCAGACCCAGCCCAGCAGATAAAACAGCACCATCATGGGAACGGTCGGCGCAGCCACAAACCATTCCGCCCCCGGGAGATCAGCCAACCAATGTGTCCCGTCGATCAGTCCGCGTCCAAGCCACTCGATGAATGCAGCGCCAGGAATCGCATCGGCATGCGTCACAATCACCCACAACGCCGCCAGGAGACTGATCGGGAGAAACACCAGCCCGATAAACGGCACCATGGCGACGTTGACGAAAAGCCCCATCCAGGACACCTGATTGAAATAGCAGGCCACCAACGGCAAGGTTGCCAGGGTCACCCACGCGGTCAGTCGAACGGACTCACGCAGCCAATGGAGCATCCAACCGGCTTTTGACGGTTGAAGCCGGGGCAGTTCGGCCGTCTCCGCCCCCCGCCGCAACGCCAGTGCCAAGACCCACACCGACACATACGAGAGCTGAAAGGAGATGTCATAGAGGGCTGCGGGATGCACCAACAATGTGAGACCGGCTGCTGCCGCCAGCGCGTGGAGCAGGAAGTGCGGCGCCCCGAGCCAGACCGTCCACAAGCCGATCATGATCATGAGCGACGAACGAATGGTCGCCGTTTCTGCCCCTGCCAGGAGCGTGTACGCTCCCACCGGGAGGAGGGTCAGCAACGCGGCCGCTCTGGTTGGTGTGAGCCATCGCGAGAGGCTCAGCAGGATGTGTGGCGGGAGCAGTAGACACAGCTTTCGAATCAACGCGAAGGAGATCAACGCAATGAGACCGAGATGCGAACCGGATATCGACAGGATATGCACGGTGCCGGTCGTCATGAACCACTCCCGAGCGTCCGGCGCCAGAAACCCCTGCTCCCCAATGGTCAAACTCAGGAACAGCCCACGAGTCGGTTGGGAGAGCGAGTCGGCAGCGCTCCTCACCAGCGCGCGCCAGTGTTCGATCAGGCGCGAGACTGGCGGTATCAGTGGAGGGGCCCCGGCATCCAGCACCTCCACCGCACCGGCCCCCGAAATCGACCCGACCGCGTCGACTCCCTGCTGGTCCAGATAGGCCGCATAGTCAAACCCTCTCGGATTAATCGTCCCCGTGGGCGCATGCAGGCGGGTGCGTACGCGAATCTGAACACCTCGATGGAGATCGCGGTCTGGGTCGCGCCAGGTCAGACGAAGATGAAACGGTGTGACGAGATCTGGATCGTCGCTGGATGTCACGCGCACCAGCGCGGTCTGCCGCCCCGGTGCATGACGAACGGAGTCCACGATTGTTCCAATGACGCGGGTCGGCAAGCCGCCAGGCCTCTCCGGTACCGGGCTGTGCGGTGCGAGCCAGGCGTACAGAATCCAGTACACGCAGCCGCCACACAAACACGCGAGCCAGAGGCTGGTCTGTCGCGGAGAGAAGCGCTTCTGCCGCTCCACGAGCAGCGCGCCGACCGTGCAGATCGTCAGGAGGATGGCACTGCTGATGGGAAAGGAACTGACATAGGAACCGAGCGCCAACCCAAGGATGAAGGTAATCGTCAGGGTAGGCAGCATCCGGCACCTGCGGCATGAAGCCGTTGCTAGCCGATGCGGGCACGCACAATATTCGCGAGATGATCGGCGACCTCGCGAATCGTGGAATCCCGTTCGCCCTCGACCATGATCCGCAAGAGGGCTTCGGTCCCGGAGTACCGCACCAGCACTCGGCCGCTCCCATTCAGGGTGGCTTCAGCCGTCTTGATGGCCTGCTGGATGTCCGGGATCTGATTCAAGTCGGGCTTATGCTTCACTTTCACGTTGAGCAAAATCTGCGGCACCGCCGTCATGGCCTTCGCCAACTCCGAAAGCGGCTTGCCGGTTCGCTTCATCAGGGACAGGATCTGGAGCGCCGAGATCAACCCGTCACCGGTCGTGTTATGGTCGAGGAAAATGAAATGCCCCGATTGCTCTCCGCCGAAGTTATAGCCGTCGGCCAACATGCGCTCCATCAGATAGCGATCCCCCACCGGAGTTCGCATCAGTTGAATCCCGGCTTTCTTCATGGCGAGTTCCAGCCCGAAGTTGCTCATGACAGTGCCCACGACGGTTTGGGACGCCAGACGCCCCTGGGCATGCAGATCCAACCCCAGCGCCGCCATGACATGGTCCCCATCCACGATCTCGCCCTGCTCGCAGACAAAGATCGCCCGATCCGCGTCACCATCCAAGGCAATACCGAGATGCGCGCCATGGCGCCGCACCGCGTCCTGCAGTCGTTCCGGATGCACGGCGCCGCACGTGTCATTGATGTTCATGCCGTCGGGGGTGTTGGCAATGACCTCGATCTCTGCCCCGAGTTCCCGCAGCACCGTCGGGGCAACTTTGTACGCCGCACCGTTGGCGCAATCCACCACCAGCTTGATCCCTTGAAAATCGAGATCCCGTGGAACAGAACGTTTGACGAATTCGATATACCGCCCCTCGGCATCCCCGATGCGATAGGCTTTTCCAATCGCGTCCGCCGTCGGCCGTAGATGCTTGATCTCGTCGGAGACGATCAGTTGTTCGATGCGCGCCTCAACCTCATCAGGCAGTTTGAAGCCTTCATTGGAAAAGAATTTGATCCCGTTGTCCTGATAGGGATTGTGCGAGGCCGAAATGACCACACCCGCGTCCGCCCGTAGACTCCTCGTGAGAAACGCGATCGCCGGCGTCGGCATAGGACCGACGAGCAGCACGTCGACGCCCATCGAACAAATGCCCGAGGTCAACGCCGATTCCAACATATAGCCGGAGAGACGCGTGTCTTTGCCGATGACAACCTGGTGTCGGCCCGCCCGCCGCATGAAAAGATGGGCAGCCGCGCGTCCCAGTTGCATCGCAATTTCGCTGGTCATCGGTTCGAGATTCGCAACTCCACGAACACCATCTGTACCGAACAATTTACGCATGAGGTACCTCTACAGAAGAACGCACGTAACGGGAAATGGCTGACACGACTGCAGCCGTCTCTTTCATGGCTCGAACGTCATGAACACGCAGGATGTGGGCGCCTTTCAAAACCGCCACGGCAATGGCGCCGGCGGTTCCATACCCCCGCTCGTGCACCGGTCGATCCACCAGGTTGCCGATAAACTGCTTCCGGGAGACGCCGACCAACACCGGATGCCCGAGTTTCGTCAACGCGTCGAACCCCGCGAGCAATTGGAGGTTATGCTCTTGGAGCTTACCAAAACCGAAGCCGGGGTCAAGAATGATCTGACTTGCCTGGATACCGGCATCCAATGCCGCCCGGATCCGTTCACGCAGAAAGGTGGAGACCTCCTGTACCGCGTTCCCATAGTGTGGCGCTCGCTGCATGGTGCGCGGAGTGCCCTGCATGTGCATCAGGACGACTGCGGCCCCTGTTTCAGCCACCAGGCCGGCCATGACGGGATCGCCGCGCAGGGCGGTGATGTCGTTGACGATCGACGCTCCGGCCTCAATAGCCCGACGGGCCACGGCGGCCTTGGTAGTATCGACAGAGATGGGAAGCGACACGGCCTGACGCACCGCTTCGAGCACGGGCATCAGTCGACTCAGTTCCTCACGCTCGTCGATGGCCTCTGCGCCGGGCCGCGAAGACTCCGCACCGATATCGATCAGATCGGCGCCCTCATCTTGCATCTGCTTCGCATGGGTGACAGCCTTGTCGATCGTGAGGTAGGCGCCCCCATCAGAGAAAGAGTCAGGGGTCACATTGAGCACCCCCATGATGAGCGGCCCGGACTCGAAGGTGAGGGTTCGGGAAGCGGCCGTGAGCACAAGCGGTATACGTGAGGTCGTGTTCGTCGAGGTCACCAGAAGTCCCTCGGGTAATAGCGCGCAACCGGAGGTCTTGGAACCATGTGAGCCGGCTACGGAAGGAACACGGAGGCAACTGGCGACAAGAACAGCCGCGCGATCCCAACCTTTGGCGTGGTGCTCACAGAAGAGAAATGCGTTGCCGGAACTCCCGGTCAGGAGTTCCGGCAACGCCGGTAGTCTACAGATTTAGGCAGGAACCGTCTGCGATGAAGACCCTTGGATCAGGATTTGATCAATCTCCAACGCGTCCAACACTTCCTTTTCCAGCAAGGCCTCTGCGAGGGCCTTCAGGCTGGTCATGTTATCCGTCAAGATCCGTTTCGCACGCTCGTAGTTCTCTGTGACCAAACGCTTCACTTCATGGTCGATTTCGATTGCCACCTGCTCGCTGAAGTCACGCTTCGAGCCGATCTCCCGGCCCAGGAAAATTTCCTCTTCCTTACGCCCGAAGGTCAGGGGCCCCAGCTTCTCACTCATACCCCACTCGCACACCATCTTGCGAGCAAGATCTGTGGCTCGTTCCAGGTCATTCCCCGCTCCGGTCGTCACGTCATGCAAGACCAACTCTTCAGCTACTCGCCCGCCCATGAGGATGGCGAGATTGTTGTAAAGAAAGTCTTTCGAATAGTTGTGACGATCGTCCGTCGGCAACTGCATAGTCACGCCGAGCGCTCGCCCCCGCGGGATAATGGTGACCTTGTGAACGGGATCCGTCCCAGGCAAGAGCTTGGCCATGAGTGCATGACCCGCCTCGTGATAGGCCGTGGTGCGCTTTTCGTCATCGGTGAGCACCATGCTCTTCCGTTCTGCACCCATCAGGACTTTGTCTTTCGCCATCTCGAAGTCAATGAATTCGACTTCTTTCTTATTCAGACGCGCTGCCCACAACGCCGCTTCGTTTACCAGGTTCTCAAGGTCAGCACCCGAAAAACCTGGCGTGCCACGCGCAATCTTCTCAAGTTCCACGTCAGAGGCGAGCGGAACCTTCTTGGTATGGACTTTCAGAATTTCTGAGCGACCACGCAAATCTGGCCGATTGACGACCACTTGGCGGTCAAAACGGCCCGGGCGTAGCAACGCCGGGTCGAGCACATCAGGACGGTTGGTCGCCGCGATCAGAATGACCCCTTCGGTCGTATCAAACCCATCCATTTCCACAAGCAACTGATTGAGGGTCTGCTCCCGCTCATCGTGACCACCGCCGAGCCCCGCCCCGCGCAAACGGCCAACTGCATCGATTTCGTCGATGAAAATGATACAGGGCGCATGCTTCTTACCCTGCTCGAACAGGTCTCGCACGCGCGAGGCGCCGACCCCGACGAACATTTCCACGAAGTCTGAACCGCTGATGCTGAAGAACGGGACACCTGCTTCACCGGCAATTGCCTTCGCCAGAAGGGTTTTGCCCGTGCCCGGAGGGCCAACGATCAGAACGCCTTTGGGAATGCGCCCGCCCAGCTTCTGGAACTTTCTCGGATCTTTCAAAAACTCAATGATCTCAAGGACTTCCTCCTTGGCTTCTTCAATCCCGGCCACGTCAGAGAACGTCACCTTCTTGCGTTCCTCTGTCAGCATGCGAGCGCGGCTCTTGCCGAACGACAGGGCCTTGTTACCGCCAATCTGCATCTGACGCATGAGGAAAAACCACAATCCAAGGAACAGAATGAACGGTCCCCAGGTGACCAGGAACGTGATGTACCACGGACTTTCGTCAGGTGGGCGTGCTTCGATCTGGACATCCTTCTCGCGCAAATGTTTCACCAACTCCGGATACTCGGCCGTATAGGTCCGAATCCGGCTTTGGTCCTTTAAAATCGCGCTGATATGGTTGGCCTTGATCGTCACCTTCATGACCTCGCCCTTATCCAGCTTGGCCATAAAGTCGCTAAATATGACTTCGTCTTCCGGCGCATGGGTCGGCACACTGAACAAGTTGAACAACAGAATCATGAACAGGCCGACCACGACCCAGAACAATAAATTCTTTACCCGTGAATTCATCCACCTCTCCTTTGAGGATTTTAGGCAGACCAAAAAATCAGCTAACCGTGCAGAATGTTACCATAGGTTCCGCGAGGGGAACAACCTTTCATGCAGACTCCTGCTCCCCTTCCTCGCCTTGATCGAGTGCGGCAAGGTACGGAAGGTTTCGATACTCCTGGCGGTAATCCAGCCCGTATCCGACTACGAACTTATTGGGTATTTTGAACCCCACATACTCCAGATCTACGTCGACCAATCGCCGCTCCGGCTTGCTGAGCAGGGTGCACACCTTCAAGGAGCGGGGCTTGCGTCGAGACAATGTCTTCATCAGATACTGCACGGTCAGGCCGGAGTCTACGATATCCTCCACCAGCAAGACGTCTTTCCCGACGATCGGTTCGGTCAGATCCGATACCAGTTTGACCTTGCCCGAGGTCTTCTTCCCTGCCCCGTAACTCGTGACGACGATGAACTCCACGCGCATCGGTATCCGGATGGCTCGTGCCAGGTCGGCATAAAACGCATAGGCGCCTTTGAGAACCCCGACGAGGACCAACTCCTTTCCCGCATAGTCGGACGCAATTTGCCGACCCAGTTCCCGAATTCGGGTCCGCATCTGCTCCTGCGTCACAATGGGGCGACCAAAAATGCGTTCCATTCCTAGGAAACTCCTTTCCGACGCACAGGATGTGTCACACTAGCTACAATGAATCGGTTCGTCGAAGCGGTGGCGGCAAATCGAGCATCGATACGTCTCCCGACAATCCAGGCGATTTTCTCGTCCGATAGCAACAACGGGATGTGTTCTCGCATAGACCGACCCAGTTTTGCATCTGTGAAGTAATCTTGCAATTTCTTTCGTCGACCGGCCATGCCGGTGGGCATAAACCAATCCCCTGGCCGCCACGACCGGATTGTCAGGGGTAACGCGAGTCGGTCCGCATCAAACAGCGCGGCATCGGGAGACGGTTGTGTGAACAACGCCAGACCTCGTGCCTTCGTGACGCGACGCACGTGAATGACCTCCCCTGTCCGTGGCCATGAGGTGGTCGACGGCAGTGTGTAAAGCCTCACCACCTCGGAATCCGACACCGAAGCTACAGCGGGTGAACCATCCCTGGAGCCTGACGGACGCAGCGGCGCCCCCTTACGCGTGAGCGCCACCGCCTCTTGCTCAGAGACCACCACCAGAGGTCCGACGCGCCATGTCTGACCTGCCTGCCTGGTCGTGAGCGACGCGAGCATCGAGAGAAGCAGATCGCTGCGCGGCCCGGAAAACGCCGGCGCGAGGGCGTGAATTGCCAACCTGAGCATTCGACGTTGCAAGGCTGTCGGGTGCTGAAGAAACGCGGCCCGATCGAGGATAACCATAGTCGCATCGCGTCGCTGCGTGACACGGCGCAGCGCACGTGCGGCCAACACCTCCAGGAATCGATCATCGGCTCGCAACACATCGGCCTGACGTGCGAGCAACCGAGTGGCAGCCGGGGCCAGTGATTCCAGGATGGGTAACACTTCGTGCCGCACACGATTGCGCAAATACCGCGAGGACGCATTGCTGGAATCCGTCCGATAAGACAATCCCACCGCCGCAAGGTAGGCCAGAATCTCCGCCCGCGTCACACCCAGAAGAGGTCGGACAAAGAGCCGTTCACGAATATGCGGCATCCCGGCAAGACCCCGTAAACCGGCCCCGCGCAACATGCGCAACAGAATCGTTTCCGCCTGGTCGTCCGCCGTGTGCCCAAGCGCCACCCGATCGAGCTGTCGCTCTGCCGCCAGGTCGCGAAACAGGCGATAGCGCAGGTCACGGGCACGCGCCTGCAGTGAGCTCGACACTCCAGCCTCGCGCGCACCAATGTGGAGCGATCTCACACAGCAAGGTACATGAAGCCGGTGGCACAGCGCTGCGACAAACGACGCATCCTCGTCCGACTCAACCCCGCGAAGCCCATAGTTGCAGTGCACCACGCTGAGGGACAGCTTCCAGGCCGTGGCCAGACCGTGCAGAATCGAGAGCAACGCCACGGAATCCGGCCCGCCGGAGACGGCCACCAAAACAGACTGCCCTGGGTGGAGTAAGGCACGCGCACGGATGGCGCGGATGACTTGGTTATGAAGCGGGTGATGCGATGCTGAGGAAGAACCTGCCATCGCTCATGACTGGGAATGGAGGGGTGAGACCGGGTCCAATGCCGCCTCGCGCAACTGCGCACGGGCCACATCCACATCCGATTCGATCTGTCTGGTCAACGCGTCTGCGGAAGCAAACACGCGGTCTCCGCGAACAAACCCCAGCAGCTCTACACGAATTGTTTCTCCGTAAAGCTCCAGCCGTTCGTCCAGAATCGACACCTCGAGCAAACGTTCTCCGGCCCCGAACGTCGGCCTGGTTCCGATGTAGACCACCGAATCCAGGCACCGCCCCTTCCAGAGCACCCGAGCGGCATACACACCGTCCGGCGGAATGACACGCCCCTCAGGAAGCCGAAGGTTGGCGGTGGGCCATCCGAGATCCGTCCCGCGCCGGGCCCCGGCAATCACCGTTCCCTCGATTCCATACGGCCTTCCGAGAAACCGAACGGCTTTCTGCAGCTCGCCGGCTTGAATCATCTGGCGGATCCGTGTGGAACTGACGATCGTTTCGTCGATGGTGACCGGCGGCATGGGATGGACGCGGAATCCGAATTGCGCGCCGAACTCAAGCAGATCCGCGATACGTCCGGCTCGGCCTTTTCCAAACGCAAAATGTTCCCCGACGAAGAGCTCCCGCGTCCCAATCCCATCCCGCAACACGTGTGTCGCAAACTGCAGCGGATCCAGCGCAGCAAACGCAGGGGTAAATTCCAGGAAGACGACCTCGTCGATCCCGGCTGCCTCAAAACGGGCCAGCTTTTCTTCCGGCGAGGTCAGGAACATGAGGTTGACGTGCGGGGCGAGGATCTTCACCGGATGGGGATCAAAGGTCAGCACCATCGCCGTGCCGGCCTCCCGGCGCGCCGTTGTCACCACCTGATCCAGAAGCGCGCGGTGACCGCGATGATGACCATCAAAATTGCCGATGGTCACCACCGAATAGGGCCTGGATGTGGATGGGGTGACTCCCCGGGTAACTTTCATGCGTGCCGTGACCGGAGCAGCCCGGCGGCGTCCTTTGCAAAATAGGTCAGAATAATGTCGGCACCGGCCCGTTTGATCGACAGCAACGACTCCATCATCGCACGACGTTCATCCAACCATCCCGCTTGCGCGGCCGCCTTGATCATGCTGTATTCGCCGCTCACTTGATAGGCGGCAATCGGCAACAACGTCCGCTCGCGCGCGGCACTGATGATATCCAGATACGGCATAGCCGGCTTGACCATGATGATGTCGGCACCCTCCTCGACATCCAGATCGATTTCCCGCAATGCCTCGCGCTTGTTGGCCGGATCCATCTGATAAGACTGACGGTCGCCGAACTGCGGGCTGGAATTGGCCGCGTCGCGAAACGGGGCGTAAAAGCAGGACGCGAACTTCGCGGCATAGGCCATAATGGGCACATCCACAAATCCGGCCCGATCCAGTTCGTCACGGATGGCCGCCACCCGCCCATCCATCATGTCCGAGGGAGCGACCATGTCTGCCCCGGCCTGCGCATGGGTTCTCGCCATGGCCCTGAGACAGTCCAGCGTTTCATCATTGAGGATCCGGCCCTGCTTCACGATGCCGCAATGCCCGTGACTGGTATATTCATCGATGCAGACATCCGTAATCACCACGAGATCAGGCACCTGTTCCTTGAGGGCCCGAATCGCACGTTGGACGATGCCATCCGGATCGAAGCCTGAGCTACCCCGCTCATCCTTTTGATCCGGAATACCGAACAGGATCACCGCGGGAATGCCCAGGGCCTTGACCTCGTGCGCTTCCTTGATCAGCAGATCAATGGACAGACGCGATTGTCCCGGCATCGACGCAATCGGTTCGTTGCGCCCCTGCCCCTCGGTGACGAACACGGGGTAGATGAAGTCGTTCGGCGTGAGGGACGTCTCCCGAACCATTCGCCGAAGCGGCTCCGTTTCCCGTGTTCGACGCATGCGCTGCATCGGAAAGGCCATGGTTCGCTCACTTCCTCGGCAAGTTGGTCAGGAACACGACCAGATCCCGCACGGAGATCATGCCGACGAGTTGCCCGTCCTTCGTCACGCCCAGATGGCGGAGATGCGTCTGGGCCATGAGATCATTCGCATCCAGCAGGGTCTTATGTTCCTCAATCGTGACGAGCGGCGCCGACATGATCTGCTCAACCGTCGTCTTGGTCATGTCCGCCCCGGTAGCCACCACCCGCCGGACCATGTCCGTGTCGGTGATGATGCCGATGACCTCCTTCCCGTTGGTCACAAACAGACTACCGATGTTGCGATCGCGCATGACTCGCCCCGCGGTACGCACATCCGTGTCGCGCTCCACGGTGGTGAACTTGTCCTTGGGAACCATGAATGACTTGACTGGAACCATGCCTGTCCTCCCCTCTTACTAGTGAATAGGCTTACCTACTGCCGCTGGGTCCGCTCGGCGCCGACCTCGCACGACGAGCATTCCGACTTTCAACATGCTGGACGATGGCCTCCGCCAGCGCAGGAATCGTGTTCTGCGCGGCCATGATGTGCACCGTCAGGCCGGCTTCCCGCGCCGTCGCCGCAGTGACCGGACCGATACAGGCCACCGTCGTCGATCCGACCAGTCGTAGCAATTCCTCCCTCGTGGCGAACAACTCCACGAAGTTCCGCACCGTCGACGAACTGGTGAAGGAAATCACATTGATCTCACCGGCCCGGAGTTGCGCCACAAGCCGATCCGTCGCGACCGCCGGACGAATGGTCCGGTAGACCGGCACCACATCAACCGTGGCTCCCTGAGCGCGCAACTGCTCCGGCAGGAGTTCCCGGGCGACCAGTGCGCGCGGGATCAAGACGTGAGCTCCGCGAATCGGCCGGCCGGCCAGAGCATCGAGGATCCCCTCCGCTTGGAACTGCTCCGGAATCACATCCGCCCGCAGGCCAAAAGCCGCCAACGCGTCCGCGGTGCGCGGGCCGATACAGCAAATGGTCATACCGGCCAAGGCCCGCACGTCGCGCTTGGTCTCGAATAATCGCGTCATGAAGGGTGCGACGCCGTTCACGCTGGTAAAAATCAACCATTCATAGGTCGACAGGCGCGCAAGCGCGGCATCCAGCGAGGACCAGTCTTCGGGAGGCGTCACCTCGATAGTCGGGCATTCTACGGCTTCCCCACCCTGCGCGTGAATCAAATCGGAAAACTCCGCGGCCTGCGGTTTCGGCCTCGTCACGAGTACGCGTGTACCGAACAACGGGCGCCGCTCGAACCAATTCAACTGCGACCGTAAACGCACTACCTCGCCGATGACGATCACGGTCGGGGGCTCCATCTGAGCCGCCGCGGCTTTCTCCACAATATCGTCCAGCGTTCCCACCACCGTTCGTTGGGACACTCGAGTTCCCCAACGAATGACGGCCACGGGCGTCGCGCCCTCCTTGCCTTCGGCCCGAAGGCACTGCACGATGTTCGGCAAATTGGTCATGCCCATCAGAAAGACCAAGGTGCCATGCACCGTCGCCAATCGCGTCCACTCGATATGACTCCGATCCTTCGTGGGATCTTCGTGACCGGTCACGAAGGTCACGGTCGACGCCATGGTGCGGTGCGTGACAGGAATACCCGCATAAGCCGGCGCAGCGACCGCCGCCGTCACCCCGGGCACCACTTCAAACTCCAGCCCCGCGGCTGCAACCGCCTCCGCTTCTTCTCCCCCACGCCCAAAGACGAATGGATCGCCCCCCTTCAGTCGGACGACGCATTTGCCCAAGCGCGCATGATCGATCAGGAGACGATTGATTTCCAATTGATCGCGATACTGGCCACGGCCGCGACGCCCAACGTAGAGGCGTTCCGCTTGAGGGGCCGTATGCTGCAACAATGCTTCGTTGGCAAGATAGTCGTACAAGACCACATCGGCCTGTTCGAGGCACTCCTTCCCACGCAGCGTGAGCAACTTCGGGTCGCCCGGGCCGGCCCCGACCAGAAAGACTCTTCCTGCACGTGTCGTCGCCGCCATTATGCCCGTCCGTAAATTTCCTTGAGGATGACATCGGCGCCATCCGCTAGTAATCGTTCGGCCAACGTGGTTCCCAAGTGGTGTGCATTGCTTGCCGGGCCTTGGATGCGATGCCGAATAACACGTCGTCCATCGACCGTGGCCACCAGGCCATCCAGCGTCAGGGTCTCGCCCTCGAGCACGGCATGCGCCGCGATAGGAACCTGGCATCCCCCTTCGAGGCGGTGGAGCAATGCTCGTTCGGCTGTCACGGTCGTGCGAGTGGGATGATGCTCGAAACGAGTCAACAACTCGCGCACGACCGTGTCGTTGCTGCGCGCTTCGATGCCCAGCGCTCCTTGAGCAATGGCAGGTAAACTGAGAGCAACCGGAAGATACTCCGTGATCTCCGCATCCCATTCCAGTCGACGCAGGCCTGCCGCAGCCAACACAATAGCGTCAAATTGCCCCTCACGTAATTTCCGCAGGCGCGTATCCAAATTCCCACGCAACATCTCAATGACAAAATCAGGGCGATGGTGGAGCAACTGGGCTTGCCGCCGAAGGCTGCTGGTCCCGATGCGGGCACCAGGCTTCAGCTGGTCCAACCGGATTCCATCTCTGGTGATCAAGGCATCCCGCGGGTCTTCACGGGGAGGCACACAGAGAATTTCGAGACCGTCCGGCAGTGCCGTCGGCACATCCTTCATGCTGTGAACGGCGAGATCGATCTCCCCGCTCAGGAGGGCATCTTCGATTTCTTTGACAAACAACCCCTTGCCGCCGATTTTTGCCAGCGGCACATCGAGGATTTTGTCCCCTGAGGTTTGGATGCGCTTCAGTGTAATGGCAATCCCCGGCGCCAGTTCCTGTAGACGCGCCTGCACCCACTGACTCTGATGCACGGCCAACTTGCTGCCGCGGGTCCCGAGAATAAGCGTTGAACGACTCATCGGCGACCACGTCCGGGCTGGTTCGCCACCGATAACCGATGACCTTCTCCACACACGTGCTTCATACGATGTGTGACCGGTGGTCCGCTTAGCGACCGCGCCGGCCAGGCTCCTTCGTTGTATGCTGAACCAATGACGATTCGGAAAATCCACCGGTCTCGTGAACGGGACCATTTCCCTCAGGGAGTTCCTGCGCCTCTGCCTGCCCGGAGGGATATACGGGCTGAGTCTCTTCCAAACTGAAGAACCGGCGAGCGGCATCGACATAGGCCGCGCCGCTGGAAGACGTGGCTTCATTTTTCAGGGTCACCATCGTCCCATGCACCATTTTATTGACAATGGCAGAGGCCAGTGCCTCCACGGCGGCACGGTCATCGGAACTCAAGTGCGGCATGCGCGCCAGAACCTTGTCCACCTCACGCCGCTTGATGTCTTCAGTCCGGCTGCGCAAGGCCACGATGGTCGGTGTGACTTCAAGCGACTGGAGCCACTGCCCGAGCACGCCGACCTCTTCGACCACCATTTGCTCGGCTTTCGCCGCTTCCCGCAACCGATCTTCACGATTTTGCTCGACCCGCATGTGCAAGTCATCGATATCGAACAGGAACGCATCGTCGATCGGTCGAACAGCAGGGTCAATATTGCGCGGCACGGAGATATCGATCAAAAACATAGGGCGGCTCAGCCGCTGCTTCATCGCGCGCTGCACATCATCGGCGGTAACCAAAAAGTGCGAGGCGCCGGTGGACACCAGCACGATATCGGCTTCTGCTAATTCGGTCCTGTAATCCTCAAAGGGCACGGCGGTCCCGTTGAATTTTTGCGCCAACTCCAAGCCATGTTGAAAGTTGCGCGTCGTGATTCTCACCTGACGTACACCGTTGGCAATCAGGTGGCGGGCCGCCAGTTTGGCCATTTCACCCGCGCCGATCAGCAACACGGTCTTTTCGGTCAGGTTGGAGAAAATCTTCTTCGCCAGTTCGACGGCAGCGTAACTCACCGACACCGCCGTCTCTGAGATTTTCGTTTCGGTCCGCACACGTTTTGCGACCGAAATGGCTTTCTTGACGATTTTATTCAGCAACAGGCCTGACGCCTTGTGCGTCAAGGCGACCTCGAACGCATCCTTGATTTGGCCGAGAATCTGGGACTCGCCGACGATCATCGAGTCGAGGCTTGAGGCGACACGAAAGAGATGCCCGATGGCGCGATCACCGGCGTGCCAATACAGATGCGGAGTCAGGTGTTCCGACGAAAGAGACAGGTGCGTATCTGCCAAAAATTCCTGCACTCGGCCATAGCCGCTTTCCAAGTCTTCGACGACGGCATACACTTCGACCCGATTACAGGTGGACAGCAGCAGCCCCTCACGAACACCGGGGTACGTACACAGCCGGCTGAGCGCTTCCCGCAGACGACTTTCGGGAACAGCGAGTTTTTCGCGAATTTCAACCGGAGCGGTTTTGTGGCTCAAGCCGACAACAATGACATGCATCAGGACACCGATCCGTGACTTTTCAAGACCACGCCGATCAGGGTCAGAATCACACCCGCGAAACCGATGATCGTCAGGTACGCCGCTCGCTTGGCTCGCCAGCCAATGGTCAGTCGACCGACCAGGACCGCGAAGTAGAAGCCCCAGGTGACCATGGCCCAGGTCTGCTCAGGATTCCAGTTGACGTAAGTACCCCGAACGATTTCTGCGGAGAAGGCCCCGCTGATGATCCCCAGCGTCAACAGCGGAAACCCCATGACGATGGACTGCTGGTTCAAATGATCAAGATAGTCGAGCGCAGGAAGTTTCGCGTAGAGGACGTTGAACCGCTTGGACTTGAGAAGACCGTCTTGAATGAGGTACATCACCCCCGCGACGAATGCCACGGCAAACCCGACCGTCCCCAACATGCTCAAGGTCACATGGACCCATAAGGTCTTGAACACGGGTTGAAGGGTGGAGGCTTCGTCCGACCGGAACGCCGCAGCAGTGACCAGCGACACCAGTGCCAGCGGTACGATAAAGGACCCGAGCACGTGGAGTTGCCGACGGAACTCCACAGCGAGAAACACCAAAATCAGCATCCAGGAGAAAAACGACAGGGCTTCGTGAAAGGTCGGTAACTGAGCCTGGCTGGTGTCCATCATCCTGGCCACCAATGCCACGGTATGGGTGGCGAACCCGGCAGCCGTGATCCCGAGCGAGACCTTTGACAGAGTCTCGGCCCGTCTCAATAGGTAGGCCAGGTAGCAGACGGTGCTCACGAAATAGAGGCCCATCGTGAGCATAAAAAACACAGATGACATTTCTCCCTATCCTCGCAACATTTCAGCGCAAAGTCACTCTTTTTTGGAACTGGAAATTATATCGATGCCGGAAGAACAGAGTCAAGGAATGAGCGCGCATTCCGGCCAGCCATCGGGCACTCTCTTCCTCGTCGGCCTGCCTATCGGACATCCGGATGATCTCACAGTCCGCGCACTGACAATTCTCCGTCGCGTCGACCTCGTCGCAACCAAGAATCCCCGGTCGACGCAGGTACTCCTATCTCACCATGGCATTCATGCTTCCCTCACAACCTACGATCGGAACAATGCGGCGGAGAAGACCCCGATTTTGATCGATCGGTTGAGACAGGGTCGACATATCGCGCTCATCTCCGACTGCGGAATGCCAGCCCTGTACGACCCCGGACGATTACTGATTGCCGCCGCAACAAAGGTACATTTCCCGGTGGAAGTCATTCCCGGACCGTCCATCGTGACCGCAGCAGCCACTCTATGCGGCATGGACACGAATGCGTTCGTGTTCGAAGGTCGCTGCACCGGAAGCCCTCGCGGTCTCACGCGTCGTCTTCAGTCGATACAGTTCGAACCGCGAACCCTCATCCTCCTGCCGCCTGCGCGATCGCTCCGACAGACGCTTCGCGTGATCCTTCGTACCCTCGGTAACCGACGGGTGGTCGTGGGACTCGACCTTACGCAGAGTGGACAGAATGTCCTCCGAGGACGCGTTCGATCCCTCCTCGCAAGGGAGGCGCTGCTTAATGAGGAGTCGCTTGCGGTACTGATCGTAGAAGGCGCGAGGGCCGGAAAGCACGCAGGCAGAAAAGCGACGTAAGAATTATTCGTCGAGACGTTTTCGTATCACGACACGAAAGGATTGATCGGCTCGCTCCTGCGAGAGCACATCATGACCGTCATCGGCCACACTTCGCGGGACATTCCGAATAGGGTCGCCGTCGTCGAGATGAACCAGGAGGAGTTGCCCGGGAGACATGCTCTCCAGTTTGAGCTTGGTCTTTACAAAATTATACGGACAGATAACGCCGCGAAGATCCAACTCTTCATCCGGACGATGGACGTTTGAAGATGTCTGGGACATGTCACCACCCACACTTCATTGATGACTGATAGTAGCAAGCCATTCTTGCTGTTGCAACGACGCACACAGAACCTGCGTCAAAAAGCAAAGCGGGGTGCTCCTTACGAAGCACCCCGCTCAACAACCGGCCATCGAGATGGCCGTAGAGTCTAGTTGGTCCAGCCCTTCTGCAGATTGGGCTTGGCGCTATCCGTTCCATAGTCCGACTTGTTCTGGACCTTGGTTTCCGGAGTCACGGTCTGATAACCCCATCCCGGCTGTGGTTCGCAGTTCCAGCAAGGCGCGGTTCCAGTGAACTCACCCACTGTTGTGGTGACCACGCCACCTGTGACCGTCCCCGGGAATACACCACCGACCGGGCCACCGGTGTTCGTCGCCGAATTCGTCTCGATTCCCCGCTCGGTCGAGGGGGCCGGACGCTGACCAAGACCACCGAATCCCGCCAATTTCTCGTTACCACGGAACAGGTAGACTTCACGCACAAGCTTACGACCAGTCCCGTATACACCCTGTTCGGCCCGTTGATTGACTGGCTCCATGACCTGTACCGAAATGTCATCACCAGCATTCAACGCGCGGATCTGGTCAAGATTGGTCTTCTCGTCCAGGTATAGAGTGAGCGAAGACATCGCACCAGTTCCGGCGCGGCCTTCATCATGAGAACTGCCGCCCGTCTCCAGGTGAAGCTTTCCACCCGGGATATCGATGGCCAGCACGCGACCGAAAACCGTTTCCGGCTGAGAGAGACGCTCCATGAACGCGGTTCGGTCAAACGCTGCCGTGCGGCCGGAGTTGCCCGACACGTCTCCGACTGAGTTACCGACACCGAATCCTGATCCCGACGAGGACTGTGGCAAACGCTCTTGAGCGCCTGCAACACCAACGGAGCTGATGAAAAGCACCGCAGCTCCAAGTGCCAACACGTTACGCATGTGCTGCCTCCTTAGTGATTGGAATTGATAAGAGATTGATGATGGACGGCGATAAACTAAACGAGTCATACGTATTCCAAAGCAAATTCGGGCGAACTATAGGCTAAGCCCCACATCATGTCAAGATGTTTTCGGTCACGACATCCACTATATAGTGTTGTAGCAGATTCCAAAGCCCCATTCATTCGTGAGCGAACGCGTCCTGGAGAGTGGCTCTTCGCGTGGTGGTGGGTCAATGACATCAAAAGGACAGCTCCACTTCCTGTGATGTTGTGAGGCGAGGTTGATGGTGCCCAGAGGGAGGGTCGAACTCCCACTCTCTTGCGAGAACCGGATTTTGAGTCCGGCGCGTCTGCCAGTTCCGCCATCCGGGCACAGATCCCATCAACACACCGCTCCAGATCCCTAACTGATGTGCGAGCGAGGGGCAGCAGTTGTAACATGAACGAGGAAAAGTCGTCAACGGCGCGGCCCGCCCTTTTTTCCGGGTGGCTCCGGTGCTAGAATGCAATCTCAATAGAACGCGACGACTCGACAGACTTACGGAGGCAACCATGGCAGATGTGCAGTGTGTCACCTGCGGCCAGGCGGGCGAAGCAATCACGGATATGTTGTTCTTGGGAAAACTCGAAGCGGAGATCAAGGCCAAGGTCTGTAAGCCCTGCTGGAAGAAGTGGGAAGGGATGCGGGTCATGGTGATCAACGAGTATCAAGTCAATTTGGGTGACGAAAGTGGCCGCGAACTGGTCAAAAAACAAATGAAAGCCTTTCTGAAGCTGGGCGAACAAACCGACACGTCACAGCTCGATCAGAACTATCGGCCGGCCGGCACATAAATTCCGAGACTCGCCCGTGCTCGCCCCCAAATCTTCGTGCAGGCACACGGGCAAAACTCCATCTGCAGGAGGAGGACTTCCGTGCTTCGTTGACCGACCCGTCGCTGGCAGCTCTTGTCGGACCGGAACCCGGGCCTCGGCAACTCACATCGAGCCGACACCACTCTGAATTCATTGACACTCTGATTTCGGAAGTGCTAGAGTGCCCTATTCTTGAGGTTTTCAGCTGACATCGGGAAGGATACCCCCGCCGTGATTACACAAATGCGGGTAAAGGGTCTGATTTTCGACCCCTATAACAACGCCTATATAGTGGTGTTGCGCGACGAAGATAACTCGGACATGCTCCCGATCTGGGTAGGAAAATCAGAAGCGAGTGCCATCGGCTTGGCATTGGAAAGCGTCACCGCGCCGCGTCCCATGACGCACGATTTGATGAAATCGTTCCTCGATACCTTCGATGCCAAGATCATCAGCGTGGTCATCACGGACCTCAACGACAATACCTACTTCGCCACGATTCACTTGATGTACGAAGACTCCGAATATACGGTCGATTCCCGGCCCAGCGATGCGATCGCCCTGGCGCTGCGAAGCAGCGCCCCGATTTTCGCGAGCGAAAAGGTCATTAAGAAGCAGTCTTCTGAAGAGCTTGAGCAGTGGCTTGAAAACCTCAAGCCGGAAGATTTCGGGAAGCTGGATACGTAGTCATGGATGCCGCCAAGCAACAGGACGCCTCGTCGGAACTCGTGGCGCTCACAGTCAAGCAGGTGCTGGACGACGGCAACACCGATACACGCATCGTCGTGCTAAAGAGCGAGGAGGCCGGCGTCACCTTGCCGATTTGGGTCGGGTCAGCTGAGGGGAACGCGATTCGCCTGGCCATGGACCATGTGGTGACGCCTCGCCCCATGAGTCACGATTTGATCCGAAGCTTCGCAGATCACCTGGGCGTTCGAATTGAACGGGTCGTGATTACGGACGTCAAGAGCAGTACGTATTATGCCAGCATTGCGTTCGCCTCGAAGGGACTTCACCGGACCTTGGATGCCAGACCCAGCGATGCCATTGCCTTGGCACTGAGGGCCGGCTGTCCGATTTATGCCACACAGGATGTCCTGAACCGGCGCACCGCCGTGCATCTGGACGCGTGGATCAATAGACTCGATACCAATAATACAGAAACTCAACAGGCGTGAGGCCTGACACCTCACATTAGAATCTTATCGTGCAGGAGTAGATGGAGACCATGACAAAAACGTATCTCGAGAAACCCGCTAATGTGCAACGCAAATGGTACCTCGTGGACGCCGAGGGAAAGACGCTTGGCCGCCTCGCGGCCAAAGTCGCCACCGTGCTGCGAGGCAAGCATAAACCGACCTTTACTCCCCATGTCGACACAGGCGATCATGTCGTCATTGTCAACGCGGAGAAGGTCGTGCTCACCGGCAACAAGATGGAGAATAAGACCTACTCAACTCACAGTGGATTTCCCGGTGGATTGAAGACGCTCACCGCAGAGCACATTCACCGCAAGGACCCGACCAAACTGTTGACGAAGGCCATTGAGGGCATGTTGCCTAAGAACCCCCTCGGTAACCACATGGCCAAGAAATTGCGCGTGTACGCTGGCGCAGCGCACCCGCACCAAGCACAAAAACTAGAATCACTCGCATTGTGATTCTCATTCTTCGAAATCGATCAGTGAAGGAGACCGCCTGATATGGCAGCAATGACGCAGTACGCAACCGGAAAAAGAAAAAGCGCGATCGCGCGCGCATGGGTCACCGCAGCGGCGGGTGACATCGTCGTCAACGAGAAACCATTGGAGCAGGCGTTCCCCCGCCCGACCCTGCGGAATGTGATTCAGTTTCCGTTCGAGTTGGCCGGAGTAGCCGGCAAGTATTCCGTCCGCGCCACCGTCTATGGTGGTGGCCCAGCAGGCCAGGCCGGAGCACTCCGCCATGCCATCTCGAAAGCGCTGGTCATCATGAGCGCGGCCTTCCGCGGTCCCATCAAGAAGGAAGGCCTCCTGACCCGCGATTCTCGCGTGAAAGAACGGAAGAAGTACGGACAGAAGGGTGCCAGAAAGCGCTTCCAATACTCGAAGCGGTAACGATCGACTGGAGCGACAGGGTTCTAAAAGGGAAGGCTCCGCAGCCTTCCCTTTTTTATTGGCGCGCCCACACGGCGGGCAACAATGTGTGACGCGTCGGGAGGCGAAGATGGCATCGGTACGAGTTGCGGTAGCAGGGGCCAGCGGATATACCGGGGCCGAGTTGGTGCGGCTCCTCTCTCAACATCCTCATGTACAACTCACAGCAGTCACTTCAGAAAAGTCAGCCGGTGCGGCTATCTCTGCCGTGTATCCTCACCTGCAGGGAGTCGTGAAACTCTCATTCGAAGCGTTGGCGCCGGAAGCCCTGGCGGAGCGGGCCGATGTTCTGTTTCTTGCGCTCCCCCACACGAAATCCATGGGTCCCGTAGCAACCTGCATGAAAGCCGGCAAACGTGTCATCGATTTGAGTGCCGACTTCCGGCTCAAAGATTCCACCACATATGAAACCTGGTACCAGACTGCACATGCGCAACCCCATCTCATCAAGGAGGCCGTGTATGGCCTGCCGGAACTTCACCGGTCTGCCATCGCACAGGCCCGACTCGTGGCTTCGCCTGGATGTTACCCCACGGCCGCGATCCTGCAGCTGGCACCCTTGATTGCGCATGGATTAGTCGCGGCCGACAGCATTGTGATCGACGCAAAATCCGGCATCTCCGGTGCAGGACGGAGCCCTGCCCTACCCTATCACTTCCCCGAAGCGCATGAATCATTGGAGCCTTACAAGATCGGGCAGCATCGGCACATCCCAGAAATCGAGCAGGAACTCACCGGATTGGCGGGCACAAAGGGACGAACGGCTGAGACTGCACAGGGTCCCGTGACCGTGGCCTTCACACCACATCTGGTGCCGATGAATCGAGGTATCCTCAGCACCGCCTATGCGCGAATGAAGACACAGCCCGATGTTGCTGAGCTGCGGAATCTTTATCGGGAGTTTTACAAGGGCGAGCGCTTTGTGCGACTGCTCGAAGGAGCCATGCCGAATCCCCGCCACGTGCGAGGCGCCAACTATTGCGACATCGCTGTGCATACGGATCGTCGGGCCGGCTGGGTCGTCACTGTGTCGGCCATTGATAACCTGATTAAAGGAGCGGCCGGACAGGCCATTCAGGCGATGAACCTCATGCTGGGTTATCCGGAAGAAACCGGGTTGGTGGCGCCGGGCATCTACCCCTAGCACGCACATGCACGACCACCTCCTGGCGAGTCACTCTCACTTCACATAGGAAGAGCCATGAAGACAATTTCTGGAGGCGTGACTGCGCCAATCGGTTTTCGAGCCGCCGGAGTCTATAGCGGCATCAAAAAGAAAAAAAAGAAGCAACTCGACCTGGCCCTGCTCGTGTCGGACCAAGAAGGTCCCGTAGCCGGAGTCTTTACGAAGAATCACGTTGTCGCCGCGCCGGTCATCCTCGATCGACTGCATCTGAAGCGAGGCCTGGGCCGCGCATTTCTCGTCAACAGCGGGAACGCCAACGCCTGTACCGGACCGGAAGGCATGCAGGCAGCCAAGGAGATGGCGCAACTGGCGGCGACAGCTCTGAACTGCGCCACGCACACCATCTTTGTCGGTTCGACTGGAGTCATCGGACAGCCGCTTCCGATCGCATGCATCCGGGAAGCGCTGCCTGCGCTGGCCGCTCGCTTGACACGCCGGGGCGGATCCGAAGCGGCCTCGGCGATCATGACCACCGACCTCAAACCCAAACAAGTCGCCGTCCGTGCGTTACTCGGTGGAAAAATGGTGACTGTCGGCGGCATGGCCAAAGGCTCGGGCATGATTCATCCCAACATGGCCACGATGCTGGGATATGTGACCACCGATGCAGCCATCGGGCAACGCGCCCTTCAAGCAGCGCTTCGACAGGCGGTCGATCAATCCTTCAATTGCATCACGGTCGACGGCGACACGAGCACCAACGATACGGTGCTCTGCCTGGCAAACGGAATGGCAGGCAATCAGACACTCAAACCGGGATCGGCCGACTTCACACGCTTCTGCGCAATGCTTGAAGAGGTGTGCCGCACCTTGGCGCTAAAAATCTGCTGGGATGGCGAGGGTGTCACCAAAGTCGTACGGGTGGAAGTTACAGGAGCCGCTACGAACAAGGCCGCGAAACAACTCGCGCAAACGGTCGCGACCTCGAATCTTGTAAAAACCGCACTCTTCGGGGGCGATGCCAATTGGGGCCGCGTCATGGCCGCGCTCGGACGCGCCGGCGTGCCCATCGATCCCTCCCGCATCAGCCTGAAATTTGGAGGGATCCCGATGGTGCGCAAGGGACAAGGACTGGGGCGCGCAGCCGAACGGGCACTGACCAAGGTCTTCAAAGCCAAAGAGTTCACGATTCTCATCGATCTGGCCCAAGGCAAGGCCGGGGCACACATGTGGACCACGGATTTGTCCTACGAATATGTGCGAATCAACGCGAGTTATCGCTCGTAAGGGGCCACGCGCGGTTGCAAAATCTCGGCCACTATGCTAGCGTTCGTGCGTTTCGCGCAATGAACGGTTCGTCCCATTGTTCGCCGCGCGGCATTCAAAATCAGGGACAACTTATTTAAATCCGCACCAGCGTGATGCGCACGCTGCGCAGCCTGAGAATAAGGGGGACATCCCCCTCGCCGTGAGCTGTTGCCAGGCGCTCTGCAGGCTTCGGAGGGAGGTGAAGGTATGGGAGTAGTTGCGATTAAGGAATTACTGGAAGCCGGCGTCCATTTCGGGCACCAGACCAACCGTTGGAATCCGAAAATGAAGCGGTTTCTGTTCGGAGAACGTAACGGCGTCTACATTATCGACCTTCAACAAACGGTTGAACGCATGGAGCAGGCCTATGCCTTCGCTCGCGACACCGTGGCAGCCGGTGACTCCGTCCTGTTCGTCGGCACAAAGCGCCAAGCTGCTGAAATTCTGGAAGAAGAGGCCAAACGCGCCAACCAGTTCTATATCAACCAGCGCTGGCTGGGCGGCATGCTGACCAACTTCCAGACCATCCGCCGCAGCATCGACAAAATGAAGAAGATGGAAGCGACCCTCGCTGACCCGACTCATCAGGGCCACACGAAAAAAGAGCTCGGGCAGATGCAGAAGGAAGTCGTCAAACTGCAGAAGAACTTGTCCGGTATTCGCAACATGCGGGCCCTGCCCGGCGCCGTCTTCATTCTGGATACGCGCATCGAGCACATCGCCATCCTCGAGGCCAGCCGGTTGGAAATTCCCGTGATTGCGATCGTCGATTCAAACTGCGATCCGGATCACATTCAATATCCCATTCCCGGCAACGACGACGCGATTCGTTCCATCAAGCTGATTATCTCCAGAATTGCGGACGCCTGCCTCGAAGGCGCCCATCTGCGCACCCAGCAGGAAGAGACGGAATTCGCATCGGCACCGGCCGGCGGCGCGGCCAAACCTGCGCCCAAACTGGCCGGCGTGTCCGCATCCTAAGGGCCGCATCTCGCACGATGACATTGTTCTATTCGATTAACTGAGGAAGCCATGGCAAGTTTGAGCGAGCTGGTGAAAGAGTTGCGTGAAAAGACCGGGGCCGGCATTCTGGATTGCCAGAAAGCCTTAACCGAAAACGGAAACAGCATCGATAAAGCGATCGACTACCTTCGACAGAAGGGCTTGGCGGCAGCGCAGAAAAAGGCCGGACGGGAAACCAACCAGGGCTTGATCCACGCGTACATCCATGCCGGCGGAAAAATCGGCGTACTCATCGAAGTGAACTGCGAAACCGATTTCGTGGCGCGCAATGAGCAATTTAAGGCCTTCGTCAACGATCTCGCCCTGCAGGTGGCGGCCGCAAGTCCCTCCTACGTAAGGCGGGAAGAAATCGCCGCCGATGTGGTGGCGAAGGAACGAAGCATTTACGAAGGGCAAGCCAAGGAACTGGGGAAGCCGCCGGCCGCCTGGCCGAAAATCGTCGAAGGCAAACTCGAAAAGTTCTATCAAGAGAATTGCTTGCTCGAACAGGGGTTCATCAAGGATCCGTCCGTCGTGATCAAGGATCTCCTGGCGCAACAAATTGCTACCATCGGCGAGAACATGAACATCCGCCGATTTACACGATTCCAATTAGGCCAAGCATGAGTTCTGCTCATTACCGCCGCATCCTGCTGAAAGTCAGCGGAGAAATGCTGGCCGGTGAGCAGGGCTATGGCATCCAACCCTCGATTCTCGAAGGTCTGGCGGAAGAAATTGCCGACGTCGTCGCGATGGACGTCGAAGTCGCCGTCGTCATCGGCGGCGGCAATATCTTCCGCGGCCTGGCCGCCAGCGCCCGCGGTATGGAGCGCGCCTCCGCCGACTACATGGGTATGCTTGCCACCGTACTCAATGCGCTCGCACTTCAGAACGCGCTGGAAGGCCGCGGCGTGAGCACTCGTGTCCAATCCGCGATCGAAATGCGTCAGCTGGCCGAAGGCTATATTCGGCGGCGCGCCATCCGTCACTTGGAAAAGAAACGCGTGGTGATCTTTGCCGGAGGTACGGGGAACCCCTATTTCTCCACCGACACCGCTGCGTCGCTCAGGGCGATGGAAATCGGTGCGCAGGTCATCATGAAAGGCACCAAGGTCGACGGCATCTACGACAGCGATCCGGTCAAAAATCCACAAGCCAAAAAATACAACGAGATTCCTTTTCTCTCGATTCTCACCCAGAATCTCAAAGTCATGGACTCAACCGCCATCAGCTTGTGCATGGACAACCGATTGCCGTTGATCGTCTTCAACTTGAAAGAAAAGGGCAACTTCAAACGTGTCGTCCAGGGAGATTCCATCGGAACCCTGGTCACCGTGGAAAGCCGCTAAGGGAGAGGCTGATGTCGACGGCGCAGGAAGTCAAACACCGGGTTACCGAAAAGATGGATCACGCGATCGAGCATTTGAAACGTGACTTGGCGGGAATCCGCACCGGTCGCGCGTCGGTGGCTCTCCTCGACGGCATCAAAGTCGATTATTACGGCACACTGACCCCGTTGAAACAGGTGGCGAACGTGGCGACGCCGGAGGCCCGCCTCATCACGATTCAACCGTGGGAACAGAACCTGATCCGGGAAGTTGAAAAGGCGATTCAAACCTCCGACCTGGGACTGACGCCCTCGAACGACGGCAAAATGATCCGCATTCCCCTTCCTCCGCTGACCGAAGAGCGCCGCAAGGATCTCATTAAGGTCTGTAAAAAGCACGGCGAAGAAATGAAGGTACAGATTCGCGGCTTTCGGCGGGACGGAAATGAGGAATTGAAGAAATTGCAGAAAGACGCCAAGCTCACCGAAGACGAGCTGCGAAAGTCGGAAACAGAGATCCAAAAATTCACCGACCAGTATGTGCAGAAAATCGACGACATGATGAAGAAAAAAGAAGGCGAAATTCTGGAAGTCTAGCGCCCCAATTCTGTTGTCAGACACTGCGTGTACCAGCCGTCCGAATCCTCCCCAACTTCAGCCTCCGTTGATCTGACTGCTCTCGCACAGAATGTTGCCCATGTGCGCCGTCTGGCGCCGCATGCCGAGATGCTGGCCGTCGTCAAGGCTAATGCCTACGGACATGGCGCGGTCGAGATTACTCGCGCACTGCAACAACTGGCCGTCCACCGGTTCGGCGTAGCCACGGTGGACGAAGGCGTTGCGCTTCGCCAAGCCGGCATCCGTGATGCCATCGTCGTCTTAGGCGCGACCATGCCCGCGCAATTTTCTGACCTCGCCGCCCACCGGTTGACTCCCGTTCTCTATCGTGCCGACTTGGTCCAAACATTTGCCGCCGCCGTCGAACCAAGCGCGACACCCTACCCCGTTCACATCAAAATCGAAACCGGGATGGGACGATTGGGTGTGCTGCCGCACGAACTGCCCGATCTTCTTTCCAAGCCTGAATTCCGCGCGCCGCTGCGCCTCGAAGGCCTCATGACGCATCTTGCTGATGCCGACAATCAGCATGTCGAGCACACGGAAAACCAACTCGCGCGATTTCAGCAGGTCCTCCATCTCGTACAGGAACACGGCCTCGCAATTCCTTTGATTCATGTCGCCAATAGCGCCGGCATCATTAAATTTCCCACCAGCCAGCACTCACTCGTACGGCCCGGCATCATGTTGTACGGATACCATACCCTCCCGAACGACTCGACGAATCCCGAATTGCAGCCGATCCTCACGTGGAAGACGACTATCGCTCATATGCATACAATTGCAGCGGGAGGCGGCGTCAGTTACAACCGGACCTTCATCGCATCGCGGCAGACGCGCGTGGCGGTGTTACCGGTCGGGTATGCAGACGGGTACAACCGGTTGCTCTCGAATCGTGGACAGGTGTTGATCGGCGGACAACGGGTGCCGGTGATCGGACGAGTGTGCATGGATATGACGATGGTCGATGTTACGGACGTACGTAGCGCTACTATCGGAGACGAAGCAATCCTGATTGGACAACAGGGCTCCGAGCGGATCACTGCGGCTGACCTGGCCGCCTGGCAACAGACCATTCCCTATGAGATTCTCTGCGCCATCGGTCCCCGCGTGCCGCGCCGTTATCTGTCGCTCGTCTCACCCGCCGATGATGCGCGGTAACACCCCTGAAGGCAACGCCGCCACAACCGCCCTCAGCCGCAGTCACACGGCACCCTCTTGCCTTCCCCGCCCCGGTTCCCTCATAGTCCATACGTAGTCTGGGGAGCGCAGTCTGATCACGATTCGATCTCTCACAAACGGCATGAGGAAACACCCATGACTCGCTGGATCCCGTTGACGCAGCGCCTCCTGATTCGATGGTGCGCGGTCACCCTGCTTGTTATCCCTGTCAGCTCGGCTATAGCAGCAACCGCTCAGGCGCCAGGACAAACCGGAACGCCACCGTCAGCCATGACCATCCATATCCCGATCCCGGTGACACCACTCGCTGAGCTATATGGGAACTTGTCTCAGCAACTTGCGACACAGCAAAACCGCGGTCACGACTGGATCACCTTGGGAGGCGGAAGCGGTTTTCTCAAATACCGGCTCTGGCCTCACGAACAGGGCTCGACCACAGCGGAAGACCGACTGCTGTCTCACAGCACCGTGCCGTTCGGGGTGGAGTATGGCAAGCACATCAAAGGGTCCATCACCAAAATTGCCGAATGCGGACAGCGCGATGCCTCCGCAGGAACGGGACGACTGTCGGTCACAGTGGCCACGATGTTCAAGCAGGGCCGCAGCTATACGATACTTCCCACCAGCCAGGTCAGCGCCGTGCAATCTACCCAATCGTGCCTGTTGTCCGAGCAGGGCGTGGACGCAAGCCCACTGATGGCGCAAGTCTACCGAAGTGATTTACAGGAGGTGCTGCCCGCAATCGATCGCAAAGCATCCGGCCTCGTTACCATCAAACCGGCGGTCGCGCGTATCTGGAACGATCTCCAGGAGCCATTGCTGCTGGATGAGACAGAGCAGCTCTGGCTCGCATTGAACCCTGAAAGCACCGCCATGGCCGGAGTCGCGCCGCTATCCGGTGGTCCCGCAGCGGGCTATGGTGTCATCGCAAGGCCCACGGTCGTGCGAGGCGCTAAACCCATCCCGCGCCCTCTGCCGTTGCCCGAACCGCAGGATCGCTTTCATGATGACGGCTTTCATGTCAATTTTGCATTGCAGGTGCCCATCGAAGAAGCGAATCAACGGTTGCGGGAAGCGGTCATCGGACAGGAATGGTCGTTGGGCGTCGGGACGATCAAGATCGTCAACGCGACGCTCTATCCACTGGGTAATCAGGTGGGAGTCGAATTGATTCTTCGAGGACTATTGCCGCTGACCCTGCGCCTCAAGGGAACACCGGCCTATGACGAATCGGCGGGACGCATCCTCTTCCGGGAAGTCGATTACACCATCAAGGAACGCACCCCCGCCACAGACCTGGCGGAAGAATGGCTGCATGAACCGCTGCGAGAGGAATTGGCCGGCAGACTGACCTTGCCGATCCGGGAAGAATTAGACGTGATGCGGCAGGCGCTCGAGAAGGGGCTCAACCGTGAGATGAGCGGTGGCCGGTTGCGCGGCACGGTCAAACACTTGTCACTGGAAGACCTTGGGGTTCAGGCCGCCAGTCTCTCGGTCCGCTTCAAGACCGAAGGCACGCTGCGCTACGACGCCCGCCCCGACGTCGTCGCGCCGTAATTGGACACTACACCTTCAGCTTTCGTTTCAACTGCGTTTGCACACTCGATACCTTGCTGTCCAACCGTCCCTTCGGCCCCTTGCGATAGTCGATCTTGATGCTGCAGGACACGCGATTACAATCCTTGCGCATGCGCAGGTAGCACTTCTTGACGACCGCCATGACCTCGTCCCACTCCCCTTCCAGCACCGTGCCCATCGGATTCAATCGATAGGCCACTCCGCTTTTGTCGATGATATCGAGGGAGCGCGCGACATACTTGCTCACACTCTCGCCCTTGCCCAGCGGCGACATGCTGAATTCCAATAACACCATGTCTCTGTCCATCCTTCCTATGGCGTCGCCGGTGATGCGGCGGCCTGCTGTTTGGCACGATGCTCAGCCCAGACCTTCGGATACTGCACCTTCCCCAACAGGCGAAATCCGTCCAGTGCTTCGCGCAAGAGCGCGCGGCGTTTCTCGGCATCCGGCTCATTCGCCTTCGCTTGCTCACGAAGGTCGGCAAGCCAATCGACGAAGGCCGCAAATTCGCTATCGAGAATCCGCTCCAGATCTTCTTTCATGAATCCCGACAAAGCCGGCGCCTGGCCGCTCGAGCTGATCGCCACGCGAACATGCCCCGAACTGACCACCGCCGGCATCACAACATTCGAGACATCGGGCTGATCGACGGACCAGAGCAGGAATTTCTGTTCACGAGCCAACCGGATCAGTGAGTGCGCGAGTTCGCGATCATCCCGCAAGGTATTCAGGACCAGAATGACGCTCTCCAGATCGTTGGCGCGAAAGTGCCTTCCGCGGTGGATGATTTTCGCGGACGCAGCGAGTTTACGGAGTGCTTCGTGGAGCGTGGGACTGACGACCGTCACTTTGGCACCGGCATCCAATAACCGCTGCGCCTTATCTGCCGCCTCTTCATTGCCCCCGATGACCAGCACCGGCCATCCACGCACATCAAGTGAAATTTGAAACCCAGGATTTGCCGCCATGATAATCGTCCTCCCAGAAACCCACGACAACGTAAAGCCGTATCATACAACAGGCGATTTCGCAGGGTAAACCGGCTCCGCCATTCCCCTTTACGCCGGGAGCTGGGTATAATGCGCCCGCAACGGAAGGCAAGAGCCCCAGGGTTCGTGACGGGTTATCAAAGGAGTCTATCGTGGCTGGATATACAGGACGGTCCCTGGTCATGGCCGGCGGGATCATCGGGATTGCAGCGCTAGCGGCCTACTTCGGCGTCGCGCATATCGGAGAACCGGACCAGGGCGGCGGATCAATTGCCGGACAGGTACAGATTGCGCCGAATCTCGCCGACCAGGTCAAACCAACAGACGTGCTGTTTGTGATCGTGCGACGCCCCACCGGGCCCCCAAGGCCAATCGCGGCCAAGCGCTTTGACGGACCGAAATTCCCGGTACAGTTCGAAATTACGAACGAGGATGTGATGGTGAAGGGCAGCGAGCTCAAGGGGATGGTCGATGTGATCGCGCGCCTCGATCGAGACGGCCAGGCCGGGCAACCCCAACCGGGAGATATGGAAGGGCGCTATGCGAAAAACCCGACCCTGCCCGGCGGGCGCGATCTCACGATTACGATCGATAAGGTGTATTAACGACCGGCGAACATACCCGAGCCTCAGCGAAGGAGAACGAGGCTGGCAGAACAGGACAGGAACCACACGTCATCGAGTGAGTGCGGCATTGAGGCATCAGTCCATCACGAGTCAGTAGGCGGCTACGTCTCAGGCGGATCGGCATCCAACTCGAGATTCCAGTAGAGATAGTCCCGCCAACTTTCCGGCGTGTTCCGGATCCCGATGGTGATTGTCACGGTGGGGCTCCAGCGAGGCTTCACCGGCTTTTTCGTCAGGCGCATGTTGGCCTCTTCCGGCGTCCGTCCGCTTTTCCGATTGTTACAACGCCAGCACGCCGTCACGATGTTTTCCCAGGTCTTGCGTCCACCTTTCGCAATGGGCACCACATGGTCGAAGGTCAGTTCCTCTGTGCGGAACTTGTGCCGGCAGTATTGGCAGCAATACCCGTCGCGGGTGAAAATATTGATGCGAGAGAACTTCACCGCGCGATGGCTGTCCTTCAGCTTGACCAGCTTCAGGAGCCGCATCACCGAAGGCAGTTTAATCGAGATCGAGATACCGTGGATTTGGCGGTCGTAGACTTCGAGGACTTCGACCTTCCCCTGCCAGAGCAAGGTAATGGCCTTTTGCCAATGCAGGACACGCAGCGGTTCATAGGTGGAGTTGAGCAACAAGGTCATTTCCATAGTGGCTCCGGCGGTCTCCT